>ERZ857998.23-NODE-23-length-220276-cov-13.784630_pt1 | contig 220276 bp, 202 predicted proteins | sample MGYA00519954_ERZ857998 | MGnify/ENA primary metagenome ERZ857998 (study PRJEB31778, sample SAMEA3449424) | human gut metagenome | biome: human gut; feature: human-associated habitat; material: faeces | place: United Kingdom | collected 2010/2012 ...
TTTTCAACTGTCTGCCCAACTTCTGCGTTTTTCTTCTAACTCCCTAATTATCAAACTCTGCTGCGTTAATCTGCTGCAATTCGGCGGATATTCCAGAGATTTTCCGTAAGTTTGTCTTCATTAATTTCTAACGCTTGTAAAATTAAGTACTATGAATATACAGCAACTCGAATATATCCTAGCGGTGGATACTTATCGTCATTTCGCAAAGGCAGCAGAGCATTGTAGGGTGACACAACCGACATTGAGTATGATGATCCAAAAGCTGGAAGACGAACTAGGTATTAAATTGTTCGATCGAAACCTGCAGCCCGTTCGCCCCACACCTGCCGGACGTAAGGTTATTGAGCAAGCGAGAAATGTCCTCTATCAGGCTTCCCTTATCAAAGATATCGTGAACGAGGAGGAACAGTCATTGAAAGGTACGTTCCGCTTAGCGGTGCTACCGACTATCGCCCCTTATTTGCTACCTCGCTTTTTCCAGCAATTATCGGAAAAGCATACGGATCTTGACATCCGTATGCTGGAAATGAAAACCGCTCCCACTATGGCCGCCCTGCAAAACGGGGAAATCGATGCCGCTATCATAGCGAACCAACCCACAGAATCCTATTTACAAGGAGACATATTATATTATGAGCAATTCTTCGGATACGTGGCTCATAATGAATCTATCTTCAAAAAGGATTTGATCCGTACCGCCGATATCAACGACGAGCGGTTGTGGCTGCTGGACGAGGGACATTGCTTCCGTGACCAGCTGATGCGTTTCTGCCAGATGGAAAAGGTAAAGGTTCGCCAAGCCGCTTACCGTTTAGGTAGCCTAGAGACATTTATGCGTATGGTGGAAAGCGGTAACGGTATTACGTTCATCCCGGAATTGGCTACCCTGCAATTAAGTAAAGAGCAGAAAGAATTGGTACGTCCGTTCGCCATTCCCAAGCCGACACGGGAGATCGTCTTTGTCACCCGTAAAGATTTTATCCGGCATACCGTAGCGGGTATTTTAATAGAGAGCATCAAGAAAGCGGTACCTAAAGAAATGTTGACTTTGCAGCCCGGACAAAAGGTTGTGTGATTTTTTCGATAAATCCCATAGGGTATTTCTTTTCTGAGCGATCCTATAAGTACAAAGTGATTATTTACCATTAAAACAATACAAATATGAAAGCGCTCTGTAAACAAACTATGGGATTTATCCTGATGATACTGTTGGCTTGCGGTGTAACCTCTATAAAGGCACAGGATAGCGCAGACGATGAGTTTATCACTGTCAGCGGTGTAGTAAAAGACAAGCAAACACGAAAAAAACTGGAATACGTAAATATCTCTATTCCGGGAACCAACGTGGGAACGATCACCAATAATGACGGTGAGTTCTCTATCAAAGTGAAAAACGGCCTCCATGCCAGACAAGTAGAAGTATCGCATATCGGATATTTGAATGGCTTGATCCCCGTGAACGATAAGGACATATTAGAATGTACGGTATTACTCGAACCGAACATGAATACGCTTAGCGAAGTCATTATCCGGGCCGGAGATCCTCGATATATCGTAGAGGAGGCGATTGAGAAAGTAAATAAGAATTACATCGCCACAGGTAGCATGCTTACCGGGTTCTACCGGGAGACCGCACAAAAAGGCCGTCGTTACATCAATATCTCGGAAGCGGTTATCGATGTTTACAAAACTCCCTATAAGGACAGGAACGTGGAACGGGATCGGGTACAGATCTATAAAGGACGTAAATTATTGAGCGAGAAGGCTAGCGACACATTAGCCGTGAAATTATTGGGAGGCCCTAACCTATCCGTTTACGTGGATGTAGTGAAGAATCCGGATTTATTGCTCGACCCGAATATCTTACCTTATTACGCCTTCCGTATGGAAGAAAGCGTGATGTTAAACGACCGACCGCATTACGTAATCAGTTTCCAACCTCAAGCGATCTTGCCTTACGCTTTATATTACGGCAAATTATATATCGATAAGGAACGGCTTTCCTTCAGCCGTGCGGAATTCGCCCTCAGCATGGATGACCGGAATAAGGCTACCGAGGCCATCCTCCGCAAAAAGCCTTTTGGCTTGCGATTTAAACCCGTGGAGGTAGCTTTCCTCGTAACTTACAAAGAACGTGACGGCATGAGCTATCTGAGTTATATCCGCAATGAGGTTCGCTTTAAATGCGACTGGAAACGAAAACTTTTCTCTACCAACTACACGATCGTATCCGAGATGGTCGTTACCGATGGTAAAGAACAAAATAACTCCATCCCCTACCGGATGTCTTTTAAAGCGGATCAGTCTCTATCCGACAAGGTATCGGACTTCGCCGACGAGAACTTCTGGGGAGCTTACAACATTATCGAGCCTACCGAGTCTTTGGAGAATGCGGTATATAAATTAAAGAAGCAACATAAAAATTGACCGTGTAAATATACTATCGACAATGATATGGACAAATCATTATCTTTGTCCATTATCAATTATCTGTTGAAACCAAATTATTATGGATTTGTTCGTACTCAAAAAGATCAAGGAAGGGGATATTAAAGCATTCGAAAGTATTTTCAGGCTTTATTATACCCCTCTTTGCCTGTACGCAACCAGTATAACAGGAGAGCAGGAAGTTGCGGAGGAGATCGTTCAGGACTTGTTTTATGTATTCTGGAAAGAAAGAGAATCTCTTCCAATCTTACGTTCCATCAAGAACTACCTTTATGGAGCTACCCGGAACCGGTCCTTACAATATCTGGAGCATCGGGAAGTACGATACCGATACCGGAATACGGTTTTAGTCGGAGAGAATCCGGAATCCGAATCGTATACCCCGCAAGATCAACTTGAGTACAAAGAATTGCAATCCTTGGTCAACCGGGCATTAGGTAAATTGCCCGAACGCCGCCTCCGGATCTTTCGGATGCACCGTTTCGAAGGAATGAAATATGCGGAGATAGCCTCCAGCCTCTCATTGTCCATAAAGACAGTAGAAGCGGAAATGACCAAGGCACTACAAACACTAAGAAAAGAAATCGAGAATTATACCTAACAGTTATGAATCAAATAGAAAAAAATAAATCGAAGACAGACCAAGCATGGGAACAATTATACACTCGCTTGGAGCAAGACGGGTTGCTGGATAAGCCAATTTCCGGTACACAAATCCCATACCGGATCGGACTTATGAAATGGGCCGCCGCTATCGTTATACTCTGTGTATCGGTAGCTACGGCTATTTTCCTTGGACAAGAACGGACACCGGAAACCACTCTGCTCACCCTGCATAATAACGAGGCTTCCACCACCTTGGTCACGACTTTGGAAGACGGGTCTATCGTTTATCTGGCCGATAACAGCCAGTTAAGCTATCCGGAACATTTCCAAAGAGAAAAAAGAGAGGTGTCTCTACTAGGAAACGCCCTTTTTGATGTAAGCGGGAATAAGGAACGTCCTTTCCTAATCGAGACAGAGCAGGCCCGGATCGAGGTATTGGGAACCTCATTCAATATCAAAAGCTCGGATAAAAGCGCCTTTGAATTGGCCGTTCGCCGGGGATTAGTGAAAGTGACACTCAAGAAGAACGGAGAACAAACGCTGGTAAAGGCCGGTCAAACCGTATCCTTATTCTCCAACCGTTTACAAGTAGCTCCGACTCAAGATAACGAACAATTTTCCGATTACACCCGCCGTATCCAGTTTAAGGATGAGCGCTTAGGAGATATCTTGCATGTAATTAATCTGGAGTATCCGATGATGCCATTGAAGACAACGGCTGATTTAGAGAATAGACGGCTGACCGTTAGTTTCTATAATAACTCACCCGCGACGATGGCTGAACTGATCTGCGCGGCGTTAAAACTAAAATGTACGCAACAAAATAATATATGGATGATTTCCGAACCTTGAGACAGCTGATCGTAGGATGGTTGCTGTTATTCGTAGCTCTCATCCCTATGAATGCCCAGAATGGTAACGTACTGGGACAGGTCATACGATTGCCTAAATCAAAAGGAAATATCTACCAATTGCTGGGACTCGTCACGGAACGTTCCGGCTATCTTTTTATATACGACAGTAAGATTATCGATAATGAACAAACAACATCGATAAAAGGTGGAGATTATACGATACAAGAAGCTATATACGCTATTACCGGTAATAAAAATCTGGCGATCCGTACGATAGAGAACCATCTCTTGCTTTATCTGCCAGAGAGTCCCTCCGCTCCTAAAAGCGCATCCGTAACTCCCGATTCCATACAAACCTATTTCTCGATAGAAGGTTCTTTACAGGATCAATATACCCATGAGCCAATCGCGTTCGGATCGGTAGGAATCGGCGAGGCCGCTATCGGCACCATCACCAACCAGAATGGAGAGTTCCGATTGAAATTACCGGACTCACTCCGATTATCCAAGGTACGTTTCTCTCATATCGGCTATCTTCCCCAAGAGATAGATGGTCGGGAGTTAATAGATAAACATACCGTCTTATCCCTAGAGCCTAAAGTAATCTCCATCCAAGAAGTTATCGTGCGTCTAACCAATCCGAAACGCTTATTACAGGAGATGCTGGACGAGAGAAGAAGCAATTATTCCCAGCACCCGATTTACCTTACCACATTTTACAGAGAAGGCGTTGAACGTAAAAAAGGACTCGTAGGACTGACCGAGGCTGTTTTTAAGGTATATAAGGCATCTTACCACAGCAATGCCTTGGCCGATCAAGTGAAACTACTAAAGATGCGCCGCATCAGTAACGAGCAGGAAAAGGACACATTGATCACAAAAATGAAGTCGGGTATCTACTCCTGCCTTGTCTTGGACTTGATGAAACAGTTACCGGAGTTTCTGGATCCTAGCCCGGATTCACCCTATACATACGCCCATACCGACATCACGGTAGTGGATGATCGACTTGCTAACGTCATCTCTTTCGAGCAACGAAAGAGTATCAATGAACCGCTTTATCGGGGACAGATATATATCGACATGGAAAATAATGCCTTATTAAGAGTGGACTTTGAGGTCAATCCCCAATATATCGAGCAAGCGGCCGGCATGTTCGTCGAGAGAAAAAGCCGGAATTTACGGATCACGCCCCAGAAAGTAGCCTATACGGTATCTTACAAGCAATGGAATGGCACCTACTACATTAACCATATCCGGGGAGATCTGCATTTTAAAATTAAAAAAAGAAGACAACTTTTTAACACAAATATTTTACATACTTGGTTCGAAATGGTTACCTGTAAGATAGATACAGCCAATGTGAACCGCTTCTCACGCATTGAATCCCTTCCCACCCGCACGGTTTTCTCGGATACTCACTTCAACTACGACGAGGGTTTCTGGGGAGATTTTAACGTAATATTACCCGAAGACAAACTGAATGAGGCTATTAGCAGAATCACCTCAAAGATAGAGGAAACGAACTACTAATCCCTTGAAAATCATAAAGAGAGCCTTTTCGCAAAGGCTCTCTTTATAGGTTTTTAATAGGTATTAGTCTTTAAGGCAAAAAGATTGTTTAGGTTATCTGCATGCAAAGATGGGCTAATTAATATAATTGAGCAAATAAAAAAAGATATTGTACAACACATTTTTTTAAGTTTATCGAAACTTCTTTGCAGCTTGTGTTACTTTTTAACAATTACAGACTCCAATAGATCATCTGATGGATGCTACCTCGATATACTCCTTTCACGTCCGCCAACACGGCATGTTCGTTCGTGATCGACATGAAGTAGGACTCATCCAGCTTCAAATAAGTCGTATGAGCGACAGCTACCACTACCGCGTCATATTTCTTCCCGGGCCTCTCTACTAACCGGATACCGTACTCTTGCAATACTTCCAAAGGGGAAGCGAACGGATCCATCACATCGACCTCGGCTCCGAAGTCCTTAAACTCATTGATAATATCGGCTACTTTCGAGTTACGTATATCCGATACGTTTTCCTTAAAAGTCATACCCATCACCAACACATGCGCTCCTAGGATATTTTTCCCCTGCGAGATAATCTTTTTCACGACCTTCTTTCCGATATACCGTCCCATGGAATCGTTCACGTAGCGACCGGAGTTGATCATCTTCGTGTGATATTGCAATTCTTTGGCTTTATGCACCAGATAGTAAGGATCTACCCCTATACAATGCCCACCTACCAATCCGGGAGAGAAAGGCAGGAAATTCCATTTCGTTCCGGCGGCTTTCAATACATCAAACGTATTTACCCCCATTCGATCGAAAATAATGGAAAGCTCGTTCATAAGGGCTATATTCACATCACGCTGGGTATTCTCGATAATCTTGGCGGCTTCGGCTACCTTGATACTAGGCGCACGGTGCAACCCCGCTTGAACGACCAGCTTATAGACGTCCGATATCGTTTCCAAAGCTTCGGCATCGCAGCCGGAAACGATCTTCACGGTATTTACCAAGGTATGTACCTTATCACCCGGATTGATTCGTTCCGGTGAGTATCCAACCTTAAAGTCCTCTCCTACTCTCAACCCTGAAACCTCCTCCAAGATCGGGATGCAATCCTCTTCCGTACATCCCGGATATACGGTAGATTCGTATACTACATAATCGCCTCGTTTAAGGACTTTGCCTACCGTGCGGGTCGCACCCAACAAAGGGGATAGATCCGGCTCGTTATGGCTGTCTATCGGGGTAGGAACAGCTATAACGTAAAAGGAAGCCTCCCGCAACTTTTCTATAGAAGAAGTAAATGTGATATCTTTATGTTCAAATACCTCAGTAGGAAGCTCACCACACGGATCAATACAGTTCCGAAGCTTGTCCAAGCGATCCTCGTTGATATCAAATCCGATAACGGAAACATGTTTAGCGAATTCCATCGCGATAGGAAGCCCGACATATCCTAGTCCGATTAGGGCAAGTTTCGTTTGTTTATCTAGTAACTTTGTATACATCTTATTATTTCATCATTCTACTTAAAAGTCCGGGTTCCAAGGAGTGTCCCAAACAGACGAGATTGTATGCAAATGTAGCAATCTTCAGTTTACCTAACGGTATAAAGGACGTTTTATTTCATAGAGAAGGTCCCTTATCTCGTTTCCAAAATAAGGGACCTTGTCTTCTAAGTATAAAATGTTTCTTTTACTGCAAACGGCGGATACCTATAGCCTTGTTATATTGGGCTAAAGAAGCCTTTTGCTGATACCAAGTCTGGATCAAGCTACTGTAAGACTGAATCCATGACAATTGGGCGGAGAGCACATCCAAGATCGGTAGTTTACCCTCGTTGTAGCTGAAGGTATTCAAATCAAGGTTCTCCTCGGCAATCTTACAAGCCTCTTCCGCGACGGTAATTTGTTTCGTATACTCGGTTAGGCTTGTCCATGCGTTCGCTACCTCTTGAGCGATCTTATCACGCGTATTGTCCAAGGCGTATTCCTTACTACGAAGGATGGCCTTCTGGGAATTTACCTCCTTGAAACGGGCTCCCCAACGGAACAAAGGTATCTTCAAGGAAGCGAAGACGGCCGGAGTCCACAACTGGTCCGAACCTTTCACGTTCAACATCGGCGTACCCCAAGTACCTTGAAAACCGATCGCCAAAGACGGGTTATATTTCGCCTTCGACAAATTGATCTGTCTCTTTTGATACTCTATGTTCAACTCGGAAATAGCGTAGTCCGGACGATTCCGAAGAGCTACATCCTCTCCTACTTGCAACGGCAAGGCCAGATAGGTCGTAATGGAATCTTCCACCTCGATCGGGTCTAACGGAGACACACCCATCAATGAGTTCAAGTTCTGTAACGCGATCTGATATTCCTTATAAGCCGAACTTTTATTCAATTCCGCTTCTTTCAAGCGGGACTCCACTTGCAATAAATCGGTCTTGCTGATCTGGCCGTCATTGAAACGGATCGTCAACACGTTCGCCAACTCCCCGACAATGTCTACATACTGGCACATCACATCGTACATACCTTTACGTGCGGCGGCCGTCCAATAGTTCAAATCGGCGGAATAAACGATATTATCCGTTGTCAATTCTTCCGCTTGCTCGGTGATCTTGCCTTGTACCTGAGCTGCCTTATAGTTATTATAGATCTGTCCGCCGGCATAGATGGGCTGGCTCACCGTAGCGCCTAGGCTATACGTATTATGGTCCATCTCTACGGACATGCCCGGTCCGAAATCCAAATCATATTTATTGATACGGTACTGATAACTGCCGGAGAAGTCCACCGAAGGGAAGAAACCGGTCTTAGCGGCCTTGATCGCATGCTGCATAGCGATACGCTCCTCAGAGCTTTGCTTGATCTGACGGCTGTATTCAAGGACCCGTTCCTTATATTCCACAGCCGATAGCCGGGCGTCTTGCGCTTTAGCGGACAAGACACCCAACAATAAACAACCTATGATTATTTTATTTCTCATACCTTTTACTCTGATTTAATCTTAAAGAAAACACAATAAGTAACCGGAAGCACGAAGATCGTCAAGATCGTAGATACGAACAGACCACCCATGATGGTAGCCGCCATACCGGCGAACATAGCGTCACCCAACAACGGCAACATACCTAAGATCGTCGTACCGGAAGCCATCGTCACCGGAACGATACGGGTTTTCGTTGCCTCTATCACGGCATTCACCGGAGACAAGCCCGCGTTCAATTGTAAACCGATCTCGTCCACCAGCACGATCGCATTCTTGATATTCATACCGATCAAGCCCAACAGACCCAGCATAGCAAAGAAGTCGAGAGACTTACCGAACACCAACAATCCCAATACCACACCAATGAAGATCAACGGCAGCATCGCCATGATCAATACCGGTTTCCGGTAATATTTCGGGAATAAGAATAACAAGGTGACATAAATCAAACCGAACATCAACGGGATATTAGCGGCGATCGCTTTATTACCTTTATCTTGCTCGGATTGCTCACCGAAATACGTCATCTTATATCCTTCCGGCACCTGAATCTTCTCCTGTATCTCTTTCCACAAATGACTGAAAGCAGCCATCGTATTGGCGCCACGCTTCGGCTCACACTGCATAAGCATACACGGCTCACGGTTGAATCGTCTCACTACGTTAAACTCATAATCCAGCGAGAAATCATCGATCACCTGCTCCACTTTTACCGAACGGCCTTTAGCACTATAAACCGGCAAAGTCTTTATATCATTCAGACTGATAGAATCCTTATCCGCATCTTTCAGTAAGATCGGCATAAACACATCGCCCTCACGATACTCACCCAAAGGTACGCCATTCGTAGCCGAACGCAAGGAATAAGCCACCTGTTGACGGGTAATACCCAGACGCAAACCTTTCTCTTGGGAATATAGCGGCTTCCATACCGGAACCTTGTTACCCCAACTATTGCGAACCTCCATCACCTGATCATAATTCCGGGCGATCTCCTGCGCCCTTTGCGTCAAGGCAACCAACGTGTCTACGTTATCGCCGATAAAACCGATCTCGATCGCCGCATCCGGAACCGGAGACAAGGCGAACAAAGCCGAACGGGTCAATATATTCGGATAGTTAGCGACCATATAATCGTAGAACTTACCCTCTTCCGCTTGCGCATCCTCCGGATCTTGTGTCTCGATCAACACATTGGCGAAGTTTGGCTTCGGGCCGATAGAAGAACTGGCCAAGTAATAACGTACCGGCGAACCTCCCAAGGTAAACGAGTATGATTTGATATTCTCATTCTTGCTGAGATATTCCTCTTCTATCTTCTTCACGTTCGTCTCCACGTCGTAGATGCTATATCCTTCCGGGAAGATCAAGTCCGCACGGAAATAAGGCTTGCTCATGATCGGGAAGAAACTCTGCGGCATGATGCTCATCACGAACAAGGAAAGGAATAACGTAGCTACCACGGTAGAGATCGTTACATATCTACGCTTGATCAAACGGCCCAATACCGACTCAAATTTATGGTACAGCTTCGTATCGTACGGGTCTTTGTTCTCACCCGGTTTCGCCTCTTTCAAGATAAAATTACCGAAGGTAGTCGTTTGCGTCAAGGCCAAGACCCAGCTTAATCCCAAGGATACCGCCAATACGATAAACAACGGTTTCACAATCTCGGCCACGGATGCCGGTGCCAAGTACATCGGCAAGAAAGAACATACGGCGATAAAGGTAGCGCCCAACAACGCCCACTGCGGTTTCGTCGCGCCATCGATCAACGCCTGATAACGGGAAAGTCCCCGCTTGATACCGACTTGGGCATTATCCGTCACCACGATAGCGTTATCCACCAACATACCCATAGCGATAATAAAGGCCGCCAACGAGGTTCGGTTCAAGCCGACACCCCAGATCAACATGATCAATAAGGTACCACCTACCGAGAACAACAACGAACTACCGACCAACATACCGGCACGGGACCCCATCACGATAAAGATAATCACGATAACGATCAACAACGACTCGATCAAGTTCAAGATAAAACCGTTGTTCGCCTCATCCGCGATCTTGTTCTCCGGATAGATCGTTTTCAGGTCCATACCCACCGGGAACAGCTGCTCCATCTCCGCTAAATGATCCGCCACGGCGTTACCCACGGCAACCACATCGTCTTTCGAACCGGTAGCGACACCGATACCGATGGCACGCTTACCGTCCACACGCATCAGGTTCGAGGGAGGGTCCATATAACCACGCTCTACCGTAGCGATATCTCCCAAACGAACCTCACCGCCACTTTTCGTCACGATCAATTGGTCCCGGATATCTTGTATATCCTTATACGTACCTTCCGCACGCAAACGCAATTGATAATTACCGGTATTGATATCTCCCGTATTCACCAACAAGTTCTGCGTTTGCATCACCTGCTGGATAGCGTTCGGGTCGATACCTAGGTTAGCCAGTTTCGGGATAGAGATCTTTACGTTGACAACTTGTGTCTGTTCACCGAATAGGTAGACCTTCTGTACACCCGGTACAGGAGATAGCTCCGTCTTGATCTTTTGCGCCCAATTACGCAGGTCGTCGTAAGTATATCCCTCATCGGCCGTCAAGGCATAATAAATTCCGAATACGTCACCGAAGTCATCACTAACGGATATCGAGGAGGCGCCAGACGGAAGGCGGGGCTGTATATTCGCCACCTTACGACGCAACTCGTCCCACTTGACCGGCATATAATCCGGAGACAAGGTAGGCTGCAACTCAATAGAAATCTTGGACATACCGAAATAAGACTCAGATTTGATCTGGAACACATCCGACATAGCCTGAATCTCCCGTTCGATCGGCTCAGTCACCAGCTTCTCCACCTCCTGAGGTGTCGCTCCCGGATATTGGGTAACCAAAACCGCTTGCTTGATTACGAAGGGAGAATCTTCCTTCTTCGGCAATTTAAAGAAAGAATATATACCTCCTATCAGCATGACCGCTAGGAAAAAGTATATAATCTTCTGATTCTCTAAGGAATATTTTGGAATATTCATTGTTTATCTCTTAATCTGTTAATACTTTTACCTGTTGTCCATCCACCAAACGAGTGGCTCCGGCTGAGACAACCTGTTCGCCGGGTCGCAAGCCATCCGTTACGATCACGCCATCCTTGCCGATCAGCATAGACTCGGTAATCTTGCGACGCTCAACCTTTTGAGACTGCCCATTATAAACAAACACATACTTATCGCTATTGGCATCGTCAGCCACGACAGCGGCTAGCGGAACCAATACGGCGCCTTGCGTGAAACTCTCGCTATCCACGTTCAAGATCACACGGCAAGAGAAACCTACGGCTACCTTATATTTCTCTAAATTAAAGTTCGGATCGTCGATATACAGATATACGGGAACGCCGGAGCCATCGGGAGAGGCTTCCACGTATTCTTTCACCTTCGCCTTGAAGCGAACGCCCTTGTAATTATCGAATTCCACATAAACAGAATAAGGAGAAGAGAAGTAATTGATATTACTCTCCGGCATCGTAAACACGACCTGTAACTTATTCGGGTTGATCAAGCAAACGATTCCTTGTCCGGCCTGTACCTTCTGGTAATTCTCCACATATTTCTTCTGGATAAATCCATCGAACGGCGCACGAAGCTTTGTCTGGTTCAATGTATTTTGCGCATACTCGAAAGCCGCCTTGGCATTTGAGTAAGAGGCTTCCGTAGACTCATACTCTTGCTTGGAGATAGCTTGTTTGGACAATAACTTCTTCGCACGTTGCAATTGCGCCTCAGCGGTCTGGAAAGACGCTTTCTTCGCCTCATATTCCCATTTAAAGTCCAGCGGATCGATCTCGGCCACGATCTGTCCCGTACGGACCTTCTGGCCTTCGTCCACGTTTAATGAGATCAGCGGGCCGGACATCTTAAACGCCAAATCACTGAATTGATCGGGCGATACCACTCCACTGAATGATTTCTCAACCATGTTCAGAGAAGTAACGTCCGCCAATTTAACTGGACGAGGACCTTGCTCCTTAACGGGTGGTTGACTACAGGAAACCAATGCTGCCAAAACAAACACAGGGATTAATTTTCCTTTCATGATAACTTGCATTTTGTTATTTAATTATGATTTCTTTTTCTTCACAGTAAATATAAAACATTCTCGCCTAGAGATTGTTGAGCATAACGTGCCTTAAAAAGACCAACTACCATCATTCACGTATGCTTCCATCGGATTTTCTATCGAATCAGGCAAAGAAGGGAAAAAATCAATTCCGGTAACCTTCTCAACGCTATCGATAGGGATCATCATCGATTTCAACGGAGTCTTTCCATAGTCTTTATTATCAAACAGAAAACCTACCCCTTCTGGTTTACCGTTCGTTATCGTACAGATTACCTTATAAAAGGTCTTCGGGATTCCCACCCGATTCTTGCCTAACCGTTTCAGGTCGTCCGTGATCACCGGGCCGGTCACGATCAACAAAGAGCCATTCTCTTTCGCCCACAAACGAGCCTGCTCTTCCAGATCTTTCCAGATACCCCGGTTCAAGCCGGGCTTTTGCGGACAGATATTACTTAGGTAGAACGATTCCCGCATGGCCTTGGCGGACCATTTCATATCGCCGGCAGGCGCCATATGTCCTCGGTCATAGCCGGAACGGGTATAGTCCTCGTTCGTGGCGCTAGCCCCTTTCACCATGGGGTCCGAGACGAACTTATTAGACCGCTCGTTCTTCTTACTTGTCGCCTCTTTCGAGGTCAGTTCATAGGCTACCCAATTGGCGATCTTATAATCGGAATTATAAGAAACCGTATAGCCCTCATGCTTTATAACCTGCTCTTTTTGTTTATTCTTTAGTCTCGGTATCTCAGCTCCCTCTTGAAAAGTATAAGCGGAGGTCTCTTTCTTTGGGTTCGTCGTTTGCTTGTTTTTCGTCGCTTGCGCGGCTTTCTTACCCGATGTTCCGGAACCGCCCTTGTCCGAGATATTCGGACGGACTATTGTCTCCGCCCGATCCTGTTTCTTCTCTACAGGCCGTGTCTTGGATACCGGATAAAACCAGTTATATATGAATAATACACCGATAAAACAAACAACTACCGCAAAAGCGCCAAGAAGCATCTTCTTTACAGAAGACATGAATGATGATGCCCGCTTCTTCTTGCTTTTCCGGGGTTGAGGCTTACCTTTCTTTTTTGCCATACCTAAAACTTCCTATTCTTAACCTTTCGTATTGGGCGCAAAAATAGATAAATCCGGCATGTTATACAACACTATTCTAGGATAGTATTGGTCTCGATTACTATAAAAGACGGCTTAATTTAATGCGGTTTCTTTACAAATCACACTTTCAATAAATATTTGTCGCTCATGTATCATAGTTTTCGATAAGTTCAATCAGCCTATATATAGTTGTAGACGGATTTATGTATACTCCCAATCGCTTTGCCCGCTTGACAGCTTCATCTATTTTATGTGCCAACACTTCCTTTTCGCATGGCAGTAATACACCTTTTTTATATTTAGCAGATTTTTCCAACAACCTATCTATGCAGACTGATGTGTCTAAGGCACTACAATAATAGTCATAATGCAATAGAAACCACAGCTCAATACAAGGATTAGAAACAAGAAGAATTGCATCCTTTATCTTTTGTAATCTCTCCAACATCCCATCTACGTCCAAATCAAACATAAGGAAAGTTACATCATTTTTGGTCGTCACATAATCTCTTTTACAATTTTCTATATATTTTCCGGAGATATTAGAATCACTTTTCTTTGGTATTATCTGAATGGGCACATGATAAAGCGAACGAAGATACTTTATATAAGTCACTTCTGTTTCTCCTTCGCAGAAAACAAAGAAATTGGGCTTCATTGTCTTACCTTTTGACATCCGAGCTTTACGTGCCATATCAGCCTAATTGTTTTAAGTTCGACATTGAATCATCAATATACGGTATAGCATCAAAGCGACCTTGCAGATAAGCTTTTTCCAAATCCATATTCTCACGGAAATCCTTAAAATCAAAGAGAGAGTATAAATCGGACGAAGCATCTTTGCGCTTGTTGACAAAGTACACTTGATCTTTACGAAGCTTACTTGTATCAAGCAAATAAGTATTATGAGTAGTATATATCAACTGCGCAGACTCACTCTGATGGAACATATTAACGATATATTCCACCAATTTAGCATGAAGACTCGCCTCTATTTCATCTATTAGAAGCACTTTATTACCTTGGATGATATTCAAGATTGTAAGCATCATATTGAACAATACTTTTGTTCCGTCCGATTCTTCCGTGAAAAAATCAAATGGTATGGTAGGATTACTCTTATGAAAAGTAGTGATGATCAACTGTTGCTTTTGAATATCATCTCGGGAAAGAAGCTGATTACTTTGAGGATCAAAAATCGCTGTGGTCAACGACTTAACTCCATGACGAATGCGAATATCCACAATATCACTATCGGCAATTCTTAGGACTTGCAAGAATAAATCTTTGTTCTCATTCAACAATGTTTCAATAGAGAAAGAATTATAACCAAAATAATTCAAAATGAAACGCTCGTTGAAATAACGAAATACCTCTTTTGCCACATCTCTGTCCATCTGACTAGCACGAGAAATAAATAAAGTTTTCTTCGATGTGTTCGATGCCACATCTAGAGGACGGCGAATGACTGAACGGAATTCATAAATATCTTTCTTATCTGGCCCTTTCCGTTCATCCCTCACAAACACTATTGAACGACGGCCCTTCGGATAAGAATACAAAGCTTCGGTTATAATCTCTAATTTGGTCATAGAAAAAGAATATTCGTACTCTACACGGTTAATCAAAAAGCGGATAAAAAAACGACTTGGCTCATTCATACCACCAAACTTGAATGGAGTGAAATTGAAAACAGTATTCTCATTATAATTATGAGACTCAAATATCATCCTCACACAAGCACGGATACCATTGATAATACTACTTTTACCCGAAGCATTGGCACCATAGATAGCAACCGTTTTCAATAAACGTTCACCACCAACCACAAAAGTATTACCTTCCAATGTCTTTGCCTGCTTCGTTTGTAAATTAGCCGCTTGCATGTCCAGCACAACCTCATCCTTTATGGAAAAGAAATTGCTTAAACGTATTTCAAGTATCATTTTATTTTCCTGTTTTGAACCTTTTCTGCAAATATAACAATTTAATTAAGACAACAGGTCTTTTTTAGAAGAAAACTCCACCTCAGCCACTATAAACAACTACTTTATTTGTACAGCCTCTTCACTTGGCATTTCTTGTATTCTAAATTAGATTTTCACTATTGTCTGAGCACTGAGCCACATTTTTTTGTACGCATTCCCTACTTGTATTGGCATAGCAATAGACACAGAAATGGCGGCAAGTGTTATACATACCGATATCTTTGCTTATCATGCAACCGCAGGCTTTCCGTTGACCTTTGTCTTTTAGCTCTTTGCGTTTGTCGGGTAAAGCGGGAAACGTACCAAAAAGATCCGGTTCGGGTAATTGGCCTGTTCGAAGATAATAAACCAATTCATAATCCTCCCCAAACACACGCTCCATTAAATCCCCCATACCACATTATTCTACAATCTGCCAATACCCTTGTTTCCTATCACCTACACGTCTCAATAATCCAAGCTCTTGAAGACGTGAAAGATTATATTTAACACCATCCTCTGTGATATTAAGAAGAGCCTCGCTTATTTCCTTTCGGGTTGTTTCGGGGTGTTCTTTTAGAAAAGATAGTATAGCTTGTTACTGCTCCGTCAAGTTTTGTTTAGTCTTTTGGGTAGTCGCTCTTTCCGGGTACTCAAACTTAATATAGTCCAAATGCCCGAAGCGTCATAACAAAACTCCGGTGTAGAGAATCCCTCATTCTTACAAGCCATGATGATACGTTCAATACCACGTCCTCATGCTTCAATCTCCCCAGAGCGAAAGAACGTATTAGCAATGTCGGGGTTAAGGCTAACCTTTCTTTTATGTCCTATTCTTAGCCTTTTTTATATTGGGCGTAAAAATAGATAAATTCAGCAATACTATATCCTATCAGTATTGAGCTATATCACTATAACAAAGACAAAGGCTATCTATAAAAACAACTGTCACCTCAAAAACACACCAACGAGAGTAATGACATTGACAACTAAAATCACTATACAGAAATACTTTAAATATGTATTTTCTTGATGTAAAACTACAAACTCTTGATTTAATTTCTCCAACAAAGAATTCAATGATTTATTAAAAGAATCAACATCTTTATCAAACTCATCAACAGCCATTTTGAGCTTTGTCAAACTTTCATCGGTACGTACCTTGAACGAGCTTACCACTTGATCAGCCGATTGATTAAACTTACTGCCAATCTGTTTGCTAGACTCATCCAAACGGGAGGTCGAGGATCCCAATTCCAAACTCAATCCCTTTCGCAAAGTGCCGGCCTCATTCTTGAATCCATCCAACAACAGCCTTGAAGACGAATTAAAGGAGTTTATAGAACCGGTGAATTTGTCAAGCGTCCCCTGCAATTCCTTCGAGATATTATCACTTAAATGCTCCTTATTCTCCTTTACTACGACTATCAAGTCCCTTATAATCCCGGAAACATCCTTCAATGAGTCTGCATAATCCCGAACTTTATCGGATACATCCTTATAAGAACCGATCGTATCGCTCACCATCTTCCTAGCCGAGTCAACGCCACTTAAACTCTCTTCCAACCGAGCCAAAGACTCTAATATATTCTTGTCCATAATTTATAATTTTATTCTTTCGTTAATATTTGCGCTAATTGATCTACCCACGACACATGGAAAGCGACCTCAGCTTCCAAGCCCCATTTATCCAACTGCCGAGACTCCCGTTCGTCTATCGCATTATTTTTTTGTAATTCCTGTTTGTATCGAGCCATTTGTTCATAAAACACCTTATAACTTGATGTCCTTCTCTTAAATTCCAGATAGCCCTCCTTATAACTCAATTCAAGCTCTAACCGCAAGTTCATGTTATCTCCTACCCCCAAGTAAAACAGACAATACGCACTTAACAAATCCAAGGCGGGATTACTATCTGTCAACGCTCTCCGTATCAATCGTACCGCTCCTTGTAAATGCTTGATATTATCCATGGGTGAACCGGAGGCTCCGACAACCTCATCCGATACCACATCTAAATACTTAAAGAGAATCTCATAAGAGGAATTCTTGCCATGCTCCGAATCATCGGTCAACGAATAAAGTTGGCCGTTCTCTGTCTGATAGCCCTCCCGTGCGTACTTCGAGTTGAAATAAAAGTAAATATAATCCTTCATATGTTCATTCACTTCCAGCCAATTCTCATTGGGTCTATGAATGGCATCATAGCAGAAGTTCTCCATGTCTTGGATAGCCCGCATCCGCTTCGTAGCGATCTTGTCATAAACAAATTGGGTAAGATAGCCCAAACATTTCTGCATGGCGTTATCTCCCTTGAAATCTCTCGCACGTCGCATTTCCAAATCCGCCCGATCCGCTGCGTAATATCTCAATAAGAAGGCCTTAAGATGTAGAAAATAGTCCTCGTCCGTCTTACGCACCGTGACCACCCGGAATTGCTCGTTCTGATAATCCCGGGTATAGTCGTCGATGACTCCTACACAACACATGCGGTATATCGCCTTCTCCAAGGCCTCCGCATAATCAACCGTTGGTTGATTCCAACCTTTCTTAGCGGCAGGAGTCATTCCTAGCTTAAAGGTCGGAAATCCGCATTTCAATAAAATAGCATTTATCCATTGTATATCCTCCTGATTATCAAGAACAGAATACGATATATAAGATACCAGTGAATCTCCGATCTTGGCATTCAAGAGTTCTGCCATAAACCCGGAAGCCGATTTCTCATTAACATGACCATTATTGACAACCTCATCACCTGTTAGGGTCATGCTATTGTGAGTCATAAGATAATGCATCACCAACTTCTCAAAGTCACCTCCAATAAAGTTATTTAAAAAGAAAAACTTATGTACACCCAAATCCACCGGCACACTCACCATCATCTTTGTCTGCGGGTCTTGCTCCATAAATTCTTTCGGGCAATACAGAATGGTCGCGACTGCCATCTTCCGATCCCGTCCCGCACGACCGGCCTCCTGCACAAAAGCCTCCAAGGAACCGGAATGGTTGATATTTACCGTAAAACGCACATTCGGCTTATCGATTCCCATCCCGAAGGCTTTGGTAGCGACCATGACCGATGTTTCGCCTTTGATAAAACGATCTTGACCCGAAAGCACATCCCCGCCAACAAATGAGCTGACAAACTCTCCGCCATACGCAGCAGCCAAAGCGGAAGAAGCTCCCCTATTAATAACCGTGTCATAAACCCCCAAACTACCCTGACGATGCGGACAGAAAACGATCGCCCCCGCCTCATCCGGTTTGTTGAGCCAATCCGCATCTATACCCGTAGACAAATCCACATCCCGAATCTGCTTGAGCAAGGCCTCATCCATGATACTCTCGCGCTCGATAAAACGTTTCTTTATATACGCCACATTCTCTGGCTTCTCCAGTTCACGCAACCGCTCATACGCAAGTTTCAGATTTTGAGCAAGACACTCGTTCTTCGTCCGATAAACATCCCATTTAGAACTTGTTTTGGAGCCATCTATAGGTATCACCTGATATTGCAACTCCAAGCGATTGGTATTCTCATATCGAACGATCGCATCGGCTTCTAAAGGAAATGCCTCGTTCCCAGATAGTTCCCGCTCGACATCTGCCAGCACATCGAACGAGGCCGTAGCGGTCAATCCAAACAACGTGATATGATTCTCTTCTCCTTCTGTTTGTTTTGGCAGCACATACTGATACAGGTTACGCCCCAAATGCAAATAGGAGAACCGAAAGTCATGCCCCCACTCCGATACACAATGCACCTCATCAATAACCCCATAAGCGAAATAGACATGCAATTCCTCCATATTCCGGAGTCGTTCCCTAAAACTCTTTATACAGAGCCGTTCGGGAGACATGAATACGAACAAGAAACGAGAGCGTTCCATTTGCTGTTCCCTAGCCGCCTTGTCTTGAACTAACGCATTAATGAACGTACAACAATCAATGCCGCAATTCACCAACCCATCATATTGGTCCTTCATCAAAGAGGTCAACGGATCGATCACGATCGTAATACCGGGCTGCAACATGGCAGCCAGCTGATAAGTCAACGACTTTCCCCCGCCGGTAGGCAACAGGCCGATAACCGATTTGTTCGTCATTGCCCGGCTAAGTATAGGCAACTGACCGTCTCGAAATGCCTTTTTACGGAAAATCAAATTGAGGAAGTAAGTCAGCTTAGACACGGTCTCTTGAATCTCCGTGTAAATACCTTGAATATTCTTGACCACGAGTGGATCATACGCAATCCTATCTGTCGTATAGACCACCCGGTCCGCATATGGACAAGATGCCTTATATATAGCGAAAGAACAATTATTCACCGCCTTAAAACAGTTAAAATCAAACTCTTCACCTATTCTCTCTTCCGAGCTATAATGAATGACCAAATCATATACCTTCTCTCGTTGCTTCTCCGTTGCCATTAAGGATGAGGCAATACCAAGATGTAATGGAGATTTCCAATAACACTTGTTGCTTATAACCTCTAAATGAATCCGAGGCAACCGGATGTTCTTATATTCCTTTGACAAACCGGACAACGTATCGAAAAGTTGCCTAAAGTCCTCAAGCGCGATAGCGGCACAAGGAACATCTTTTTCCTCCACCAAAATATGCCAATCCTCCTTTTCGAAAGACAAATAACCCGAGTTCAAAGCCTCAATCAAGGTCTTTTGAATCCGTATTACCGCTATCGGTGTAAAATATAGTTGGTTGGCCTCAATATTAGAAGAAAGGCATCCTGTCTCGTAAATCTTTTGCAGTACCGAGAGCGTATCCGCCGAAAGCCTACCCGGAAATCTCAACGCACCATACTCAGACCTCTCTGTTGAACAACCTAAAGCCTTACCCAATACACGCTCCACAAAAGGAGAAGACTTGGTAGGGAGCCCTCTACATAGTATATTATTCACCACGGCGACCAACGGATGCAAGTCATCCCGTATACTTGCGCCAAGGTCAAAAAGCGCATAGACATCAAAATAAGTATTTATGTCATCCGACCTGTCTTCCAGCTTGCGAAAGACCTCCTCGACACAATCCAAGCGTGCGCCACATCGGAATTGCACGGCCGGATAGAACTGGTATCGAATGATCTGTTCTGGGTTATCTCCACACAATCTCAATGTGTTTATATAATAGGTATAGCCCACGACCTGCTTATCGGATTGCTCAATCGTCTCCTCAAACGATAGCGGATGCGCCAAATAGTTCAAGAATGCCTGCGTCCTTCTGATACCCGTCTGATAATAAGGGCAGACGCAAATCAGATAGTTATCAAACGTACTGTTCGCATAAAACACATCAGCTAAATGCTTCAAGTCTATACCTTCTACATCAAGGATATTTGAGAAGATTTGAAATACGGGCAATCTTTTGCTCATGAGGATATCGGCAGCACTTACCTCATCCAGTCGCTTGTTTATGCACCGAACAGGCAGATGACTGTCGATCAATCGCAATAACTCTCTCGCTCTTCTGATCGCAACCATGGATGGCTCAACAAGGACAATCTCATGAATCCTGCATGAGATACGTTTATCAAGGAGGTATTCAAGAAGGCAAATCGTACCCAAGCCTTGCCCGCAGCCCCAATCGATGACGGAAATCTCTCCCGCAAATGCTCCAAGAGGTATCATATCAAAAGCCTTTCGGAGCTTTCCCTCGTGCCATCTCGTATAAGAAGCCAGATAGCAATCGAGTTGCTCCTCCGTCTCATATACCACTTTTCCACGCTCCGTATATCGCCAAGGGGCATTCCCACAATCTACCGGAAGCGATGCTAAGGCTGCTTTTCGGACGGAGCTTAACGTAACGGCCTCTTGTCTTTTAAGGTTATCAAAGAAAAGTTCCATATCTCAAATTCCAGTGATAGTTTCACCCCAAGGATTTTCCTTGTGGCATTTATAATTTCTAGCAGCAGATTGTTTGCTACTGTTAGCATAGCAATACTCACAAAGATGGACACAGGTATTATACTGACCTATGTCCTTGCTTTTCATGCAGCCACAAAACTCACGCTGCCCTTTATCGCAGTTATCGCCTCTTATGGCATAATGACCATTATCAAGCACTATCGCATCAGAGGGCAACGGAACAACTGTACCAAACAAATCCGGGACAGGTATCGGTCTTATCTCCGCCTTCAAGAACTCCATCAACTCCTTATCATCACAAGCCCTTCGGATCATTAATGCATCGTCCACACAATGATTAGGTTCCACCCCCTTATATCTCCCTTTCTCGCCGCAAGTGGCCAATGTATAATTCCAGCCTTTCAATTTATTCAAAGCGACGAGACGCTCACAAAACTCCACCATCTGCTCTTCTGTCCATTCATGATAAGGAACACCATTGGCCAACAGGTTCGATTTCACCTTTCGATACAAGGCTATATCCGCAAAACTAAACACCAGCTTTTCAGTATACCCTTTCAATTGATCCCCAATGTACTCTATCTTAGTCAAAAGTTTATCTATATCAATATCATCCGTCAGCATAAGCGGGTCAAATCGCCACACGACACCTCCAAAGCCTAGTCGCTCCACCAATAACTTGAACGTCTTGATACGCTTAGCGATCGGCGGCACTCCTCGCTCCAGCCCTTCTTTCTCATAATCATTTAAAGAATATTGGATATAACAACCTATACCTCGCTCTTCAAGTTCATCCAAATGAGCCAACAGGGGACGAGGATTCTTCGACCAAAACACAATAAAGCGAGTCCTCGCGTAGCTCACATAACTTCTCACCCCATTAAATGGATTTGTCCAAGCGGAATATCCCACCTTCATGCGATGAAAAAACCAATCGCTGTAAAAGGCAGGAATATCCGTACTTCTGCTAGCAGATACCACAATCGGAGCTTGCGCCATCGCCTTGCTCATTCCATCCTCCAAGAGTATCTCAATCTTACCCGTATCCTTATCTTTCAAGCTTGCCATCTGTCATCTGTTTAATATCTTTTCATATCACAACACAACCACACTACATCATTAATAGGTGTCTGTATGAAGGGAATAGCGCAAATATAGCAAATTTCCATCATCCCTCCTATTATATCTATTAAATAGGCCCGACCAAATAAATATCCATTACCTTTGCCCCAAACCTTAGCCTAGGTTTCATGCTAGGACATTAATAACTTTATAAAAATTTACGCTATGGATATTTTTGATTTACTATTCGGTTGGGGCGGGCAGGCCATGCAGTTAACATTCCAATATGGATTTATCCTTAAAGAAGAAGATTTCCTTGAGCTTACCGATGAGCAATACGTGCAGTTTCACATCAAGATGGGGGAATGTAACGAAAAGATCTTTATGATCGCACCGGCAGATCCGAGAAACGCAATAGAGGCGGACTCAACGGAGCTACCGATCGTGACCGAATCCCAAAAGGACGCTTTTCTTGAGGCCGCCAAGGACATAGAGAAATATTGCGAAGGAAAGGATTTCCATACGGATGAGGAGAAGTTACGGTTTGCGGCGAGACATATGCCGGATATATTCTCCAAAGGCTCCAAGTATGAGAAATACTCTAAATTCACAGTCACCAAGCGACAGAAAGGCAAGTAGATAATGCTTTCCCGTATCGTCATCGCCTTGGGCGTAGACGATGACGAAAACCGGGATCAGCCCTTTGCTATCTCATACCGCATAAAGAGGAATATTCGTCAGGTTGCCTTGCTCCTTGTAAGGCAGCATGGAATATCGCTCCGCATGCAGGCTTGGTACCTTGTCCAATAAGTTCATCAAGGAATTAGCCCGGACATTTCCTTCGGCCTTCACTTCTATCGGGATCATTTCCGCTCCCCGCTGGATGATGAAATCAAGCTCTAGGCGCGAATTGTCCGCCGTATGATAATAAATGGGAGACACGCCTTTGCTTTTCATCTGTTGCAAAACGTATTGCTCAGTTAGTCCCCCCTTATACTCCTTGAATATATCATTCTTTATCAAGACTTGCGCAGGATCGGTCTGGACCATCGCTCCCATCAAGCCAAGGTCTACCATATAAAGCTTGAAAGCCGATAAGTCCTCGTAAACAGCGAGCGGCAACTCGGGTTTTGCGCATCGAGGTACCTTATACAACAAACCCGCATTGACAAGCCATTGTATGGAAAGCTCAAAGTCGTTGGCCCTCGCGCCTTTACGTAAAGCGCCATAGATAAACTTCTTATTCTCCTTGAATAATTGAGACGGCACACTGTTCCAAACCATCCGGATACGCGGTACTTGCTCTTTGGGCGCATGTTTCGAGAAATCAAGATCGTAACCTTGGAGAATCTCCTGCTGGATACGCCTTACCTCCCGTAAAGCTCCGGTCTCCACGTATTTGGAAACAGCCTCCGGCATGCCTCCCACATAATAATACTGGCGGAGAAGATCCACATACTTCTCATGCAGCAAACTCATCATCACATAGTCACGGCTCATAAGTAATTTACATGCCTCTTTCTCTCCTTTCGCCATAAGAAATTCCTCGAAACTCATAGGATACAGGTTGATGACATTAACCTTGCCTACCGGATATGATATATTCTCATGCAAAGAAATTCCCAAAAGCGAACCCGCCACTGCGATATGGTAGTCTGGAGCTTCCTCCTTAAAATACTTCAACGCCTCCAATACCTCCGGAATATCTTGTACCTCATCCAAAATGACGAGCGTATCATCCGGAGTAATATCCACCGAAGTCATGGCACGGAGACCACGCAAAATTCTTTCCACATCAAAGTCCTGCGTAAAAAGCTGCCGGGCAAGATTGTTCTTACGACATACGACATAAGCCTCTTTCTTATATTCAAGCCTGGCAAACTCATGGAGTAACCAAGTCTTGCCCACTTGTCTGGCACCATTAAGGATAAGAGGTTTTCTGTCCGCTCTTTCTTTCCATTCAATAAGTTCCTTTAAAACAGTTCTTTCCATATGAATACAACATTTTTACGCAGATAAATATAGCTAATCATCACATTTTTCAGCACCAATTCGCCATACAAATATACATAAATACGCGGATATAAGGTATACGGACGTACATTTTTACGCGGCATACGTTCTTTTACCTTCCTGTCTACCCTCTACTCCCCTAAGCAAAAAACGCTCTACTCCTATATGAATTCTTGCTCGATAGCTTATGGATTCTTGTTCGCATACTGTATAATTCCACAAACCACGACGTGGTCCGCACAGATCAAGACGTGGAATATACAAATCACGACGTGGTCTATACATTTCACGGCAATAATTTGGAAATAGATCAAGTAATAAGTATATTTGTATATAGTAAGAAGAATGTTTTTTACTGGAAAATACGAACAATTATACCTAGTAGCAGTTATGGCAGAATATATCAAACAAGAGATGTGCGACCTGAACAGGACGGGGGAAAAGCCTGTGTATTATCGGATGAAGATACAACGGAACATGGACATGGAGGATTTCGTGGAACGGATCACCTACCCCGGATCGGGCTTGAGCAAGGGTAACGTTATGCAAGTGATGACGACAGTAGCGGAACATCTGGCCTATTGCATGGCGGAAGGGCAGTCGGTCACGTTGGATGGCATCGGTACGTTCACGCCCCGCCTAGGCGTGGTGAAGGACAAGGAGATCGACTCGCTGGATGGTGACGAACCGAAGCGTAACGCACGGAGCATCGAGGTGAATGGCATCAACTACCGGGCCGACAAGGAACTGGTACGGGAAACTAACCTGCGTTGCGACTTAAGACGGGGAGGTATCAGCCGTGTATGGAAATCGCCCTTCACCGAAGAGGAGCGCCGGACGCGGGCATTGGATTACCTTGATGAACACCCATTCCTGCGCATACAAGACTACATGGCTATCACCGGACTAAAACGCAGTAGCGCGAACCGGGAGCTACTACGCCTCAGCAGCGATCCGGCGAGTGGGATCACCATATCGGGTTATGGAAGCCACCGGGTGTATGTCCGCAGGAAAACAGAGGGCGATCACTAATCCACCCAATGGTGCCCCGGGCCGGAGAAAACACATACATTTTACTCCGGCTTTTGACTAAGCATTTGTATTGTTTCAGTAAACTCCACGACTATAGACTTCAAATTGGGATTATCGAGTCGAATAATAATCGCCGCATAATTCTGTATCCCATCTGCATCTCGGATGTCCGCAGACATGAAAGCGAAATCAGATTTACGCGGCGAGGAATGAAACCAAAACTCAAAAAGGCGATTGCGCATACTCTGCTTGCTATCTCCTGTCTCACAAATATACAACAGAGTTGTATTAGAACATTCGAAAAACTCATAGACTATCGCCATTATCGCCCGCCTCAACTTAGAATCACGAGGAGACTTTCTATTATTCGTATTAGCAATAATAAATTGATAGGATTCATCACTAAGCATCAATTCGTCCTCAAGAAAACTGACATAATAAATCACACCAAAGTCCGTAACAAACCGGAAACACATAGAATCCCTAAGAGCTGTTACCGCATAAGGAGAATTAGAATTTATACGTTCAAGGTTAAGGCTTACCATACTTCAAAATAAGTAGCTTCTTGCCCTGTACGTTTCTTAAACTCTTCTTTCATCTCTTTTTCCAGTTTAGCTACATACTCTCGCTTCAGCTTCCGTGCGGTCTCCAACCGACGCAAAGCCTCTTCTCTGGTAATCTTGCTATTTTTCTCTTTTTCCATATCCTTCGATATAATACTTATATATTACAAATGTAGGATAAATTCCGTTCTTTACCAAAATATTTATTCTTTGCTTCTGTTTTTGAGAAATATAACAAACACACAGATCACTAATCCACTTGATGGTGCCCCGGGCCGAGATGCTTGCGGGTACCATTTGGCTTTATCAGTTCGGCGGAGGTGCCTTCCGGGATTTGGAGATCGAACTTCATTCGCTTGCCTTTCTTCTTGATACTTACTTGGATGGTTCCATAATGAGTCTCTAGACTGGCAGAGGCTTCCGATAAGGAACCCAGTTGAGGCGCAATCTTAAAGGTACGGAAGCCGGGAGAGGTTGGCTCGATACCACAGACCTTCTGGCTCAATAAGGTAAGCGGGCCACCGCTCCAAGCGTGATTGATCGTGCCGCCACCGAAGCCCTCGGCTCCGATGCCCCATCCCTCGAACAAGGTCGTATATTCGGCATAATCCAGCATACGGGTGTAACGTTGCTTCATCCGTTCCAAGGCAAACGTCGGCTCGCCCATCTGGAAAAGGGCCTCTAGGACATACTTCTCCATATAAGGGCTGGCGTGATACTCCTTTTTAAGCACCTTCGTCAGCGCCGGATACTTATCTTTCGAGGCCAGCCCGGAAACAACCGCCATGGCTTGGGAGCGATCGTCCGTCTCCCCTTTATAGCCGGGGGAGCGATAGGCGGAACCTGTCCAGAACTTCGTGTCGAAACAACGTTCTATGCTACGCATCATCTGGGAGATCTCATCGGCATCCTTATCCTTGCCGAGTTGCAGGGCGAAGGCTCGCTCCGCTTTCAAGGCCAGATAATACCAGCAGTTGGTCAATACGCCCATATCGACATGCTCGCCCCAGTCGCCCCAGCTCCAAGCGCCTTGACGCTCGATCACCAAGCCACTCTTATCGACTTGCCAGACCTCGTGCAGGTAACGGCGCATCCGGTCGTATATCACCGGGACGAAACTACTGTCGGCACTATAATAATATTGCGTATAAAAACCGTACCAACCGATAGACGCCAACATCTGTAAAGGAAGCTCCTTATCCCAATTACCCGCCGGAACCGGAGCGTAGAGCGTTCCGTCCTCCCGCCGCCAATTCATTAATTCATGGATGCCTTTTACGGCTAGTTTCTGCCCGGACGGAGAAAGGGCGTAGAAAGCCTCGCCTAGCTCATTCACCTCGTCACCCCACCATTGGGCACGTTCACGGTCCGGACAGTCCATATAATTATCACGCATCGTTATGTATAAGGTGCGGGCAGAACGTTGCCAAAGCTCGTCGTAGAACGGGTCGTCACAATGGAAAGAGCCCGCGAGGTCCGTGTTGTAACCGGTCTCACGGTATTTCACATCCAGCACCTTCACGCCCTCGGGGATGATGTAATAGACCTCATGGCCGTTCATCCAGCCATAGCTTTCGTATTCCTGCTCACCCTCACGGGTGATATATTCGGCACGTACGTTGCGCTCGCTTCCTCCCTCGTAATTATCCATCCGGATGTGGATAGTCTTCCCGGCCTCCGCCTCTACTTTCAGATACGGAGTGATCTGGGCATTATAGGGCAAACGACAGAACAAGGTATCGCCTTTCAAGGATTCCCGGACGGATACATAGGATAACAGGCCGCTGTTTTTCCACTGGGGTATCGGACGTTCCACCAGCTCCCCGAAAGGAGCTTTCCCCGCCTTACCGACGCAGACCGCCCCCGGAAGGGAACCTTCGAAACTCGTACGGTTCCAGTTTGTTATCGCTTGACGGGCATCGAAGCGGATATTACTCTCCGGCATACGGTAATTCGGGAAAGGGGCGTCGGTATTTTGATAGGCCTCATACAAGGCGCACTGCCAGCTCGCATCGGAGACGATCTCCAGTCCCGGAGCGATCGCCTCGAATAACAAAGCCGCTTTCCCGCTGTTGATATGACTGAAACCGTCTTTCCCGAAATGCCAGAGTAAGATAGCGATGGTGTTCGAACCTTTTGTCAGGTAAGGGGCGATATCTACCGGATCGTAATAAGTCCCGGAAGGAGAAGGTCCTCTTTTCAAGCCACCCTCGAAGACAACCAGTTGGTCGTTGATCCAAAGCCAATACTTGGAATCGGCGGCGATACGGGCGATGAGTTGATTCGGGACATCCGTCACAGCGAATGATTTACGGTAGATCAACCAAGTATTCGTAGCGCTTTGGCAACGCTCGGTATTGATCCATTGGGCTTTCCAAGGGAAGGATTCGGGATGAGATGAAGCTGTCGCCTTTATCCAGCCGAAAGGCAAGAGGAACAAAAAGAAGGCAATGAGTAGCTTATTCATAAATTTAATCTTTAAAGTTCAACAGTTTATAATTATCTGGTTGTAGAGACGGGGCGTGCCCCGTCTCATCCCCCAAAAAGGTAACTTAAAGATACTATCAGCCGGTGGGAGACGGGGCACGCCCCGTCTCTACAACTAAGTATATTAAGCGGGATATGTAAATGTATGCGTACCGGCGGATACGGTCTCGGTCTGATCGCCTACCACGATATCGGCGGAGCAATCAGCCGGAATCGTCACGGTAAGCATAACCTTATCCCCTTCCCGTTTCCATTCGCTGGCGATACGGCCGCGTACGGAATGGTACTCACCTTTCGCCCAATCCAGTTCTTTCACGAAATGAGGAGTGATACGGATATGACGGAAGCCCGGATCCGAGTCGTCATGATTGATACCGGCCAGCTGGTTCATCATCCAAGCGGAGACATCTCCCATAAAGACATGGTTCAAGGAAGCGTCGGCAAACTTCGGACTAAGTGTCCACGTCTCCGGCAATGTGGAGTAACCCATCGTCTCTACCCAATATCCCCAAGAAGGTGCCTCGGTCTTCGTGATCATCTTCATGGCATCCTCGATATAGCCATATTTCGTAAGCATGGCCGGAACGGTCTTACTGCCTAAAAGACCGAAGTCCAAGAAATAGTTATTTCCTGCTACCACCTCACGCAGCTTATCCGCCACGAGTTGTTCCTTTCCTTCCGGTACAAGTCCCAGATACAAGGCCAAGGCTTGCGCCGTTTGGGTCCCTTCGGCATACACACCGGTCTCGGGGTTGAAGAACTTCTGGTTGATCAAGGATTTGAGCGTATTCGCTTTCTCTTGATAAGGAGCGGCATCCTTGCCCAGTAAAGAGGCGAAGCGAGCCATCAACTTATAATCCAGATAATAGTAGGCGGTAGAGGTATATTCATTATTCGTCGTAGCTTTCCAATACACCCAGTCACCCAAGCCAAAAGGCAAGTAACCGTCTTTCTCTTTCGTCTTCAAATAATCCAGATATCGCAGCATCGTAGGATATAAGCGTTCTATACTGCGAGACTCTCCATAATAATCATACAAGGCGTTCGGGATGATAAACATGACAGCGTCCCAAACCGGACCCGGCCACTCGCCATATCCCCAACCGCTGGAAGGGATGATACCGGAGATCTCACCCGCCTCACGCTGGTTGTCGATAATGTCATCCATCCATTTCTCATAAAGCGTGATACCATCGAAGCCCAGCAAACCGAGGTCGATCGCAATATGTGCATCGGCTGTCCAGCCATTCTTCTCCCGTTGCGGACAATCGGTCGGGATACTGTGCAGGTTACTACGGTAAGCCTGCATCGTAGCCTCCCATATCTTATTCAATAGAGGATTCGAACAAGCGAAGGAACCGGACGGACGGACATCGGTATGCATAAACAAGCCGGTCAAGTTCTCTTCCGTTAAAGTAACGGGACGGCTACTCTCCACCTCCACGTATTGGAAACCGTGATAAGAGAAGGAAGGCATGAAGATCTCCTCCTCTCCCGTACCTTTCAAGGTAAAGACATCCATCTGGAATACCTCGTCCGGTTTGACCGGATGATAATATACATTGATATTGCCTTGCTCCAAGCGACCGTCTGTCTTCAACAACTCACCATGTTTTAACGTGATACGGGTTCCCGCCTCACCTTTCACCTTCAAGCGGCAAAGGCCGGACATGTTCTTCGGGAAAGAATATACGTATAACTGATCGGAGAAACGTTTCATAGACACGGGCCTCACCTCTTCCGTGATACGGATTCCCGGCATTTGCTGGGCTACCAACAGAGGTGCCGGAGCCTGCGCCGGAAGTGCCGCTTCCCATTTACTATCGTCGAAATGAGCGGTTTTCCATCCGGCCTCTTCCAGCCGGGCATCGAATTTATCGCCGCTGTATATATTATTATAGGTATAGGCCCCGGTGGAAGTCTTCCAAGTCTCGTCCGAGCCAATCACCTCCGTCGTACCATCCGTATAGGTAATACGTAACTCACATAGCAGGCGGGGACGATCCCGCCAGCGTGCCTCATGGAAATTCCAGACCGCCACGGACTGCTCATTGTACCAGCCGTTTCCCAGAACAGCGGCCACGGCGTTGTCGCCTTGCTTCAGCAAAGAGGTAACATCATGCGTCACGTACAAGATACGTTTATCGAAATGCGTATACCCCGGGTCCAGATAATTTGTTCCGACCCGCTCGCCATTGATGAATAGCTCATGATACCCGGCGGATGCTACGTACACACGGGCATCCTTCACTTCCTTGCCTACCGGGAAAGACTTGCGGAACAGAGGGGCAGGCTCGAACTCCTTATCCTTATGATCGGTAATCCAAGAGGCGGACCAATCCGAGGGATCGAACTTAGCGGTCTCGAAAGAAGCCGTCTCCGAGGTAACGCACGGACGCCCTTCACCATCCCATACCGTAACATTCCAGTAATAACGGGTATGAGGTTTCAGGGCCATTCCCTCCGCATAGGGCCGCAAGTCGTCCGGACTCGTACCGATCCGTACCTCATAGCGGGAAGCCTTAAAGCCCTCCTCATTTCCGGAGTATTCCCATGTAAAGCGAGGAGACGAAGTATCCAAGCCGATAGGCTCCGTAAGGTATTCCGTACGGAGATTCGTAGGTATCGTTAATTCATTATTGCTTTTGCAACCGCCTAATAAGAGGGCGGCGAAAGCGTAGATATAAATAGACTGTTTTATTCGCATAGTAGCATCGTTTATTTTATTATTCATATTTGGTTTTAATCCATACAAACACGGATTTCTTCAGGAGCGTTGATATAGCTTATCACCTTACCGTCCGCACCTTTCTCATGCCGGATCTCAATCACCCCATAAGGCGTGGGAAACGTACCTTCCACCCATTCGAGATCTCCCAGATGTGGGATGATACGTACCGTACGGCAACCCGGTTCCACCACTTGTACGCCCAATACGTACTCGCTTAACCACGATGTGGGGCCCGAAGCCCATCCATGGCACAAGCTATGGCGGAAACCTTGATAGCAATACGCTCCATAATCTCCATGAATATCTTTCTTTCCAGCGGGGACCAGCTCATCAATACGCCCTGCATCCGGAAGCCATTCCATATTGAAATCCTCCCAAAACGTAGTAGCACCTACATCCAGCATAGCTCCCCAATACGTACGGATCACATCTAACGCACCTTGGTAATTACCAGCCAACGCCATTGCCCGTAGCATATAATACCCGTAAAACGTAGAGAAGCCTTTCGCCCCGTCCACTGCCAAGCAACGCTCGTTCGCCTCCTTAGCATCCATGATACCCGCCAGAGCCATCAAAGCGGCGGCCTGTTTGTCCCCGGGCGTAATCCGATCTTTCTCCGAAGGGAACCGGGATTTCTTCCGAAGGGAAAACTCAATAGCCTTGGAAGCTACCATACGGCATTCCGAGGCCAACGCATCCTCGCCTAAAACGGTACATAACTCCTCTCCCGCACGCATGGCTTGTATCATCAGCGATTGAAGGCCGGCATCGATAGCGGGTGTATTCTCACTGGAAGGCCAATCCAAGAAACGGTTCCCATCCAGTCTCTCTTGTCCGCTTGGGTCAACCTTCGAGATCAAGTGACGCAGCAAAGCAGTCATATAAGAGCGTTGCTCTTGTAGATACGCAAGATTCCCTTGGTAATAATACCAATCCCGCTGAATCAACAACCACCAGATCGAGTACGAACTGATACCGTTCATCCAACTAGGCAGCGGCGTAATATCCCGAATCAAATCCAAGCTCTTAGGAACCACCTCATTATAACCGAAGACGGTACTGACCGTCATTACCTCCGGATGTAAATCCCCCACCCAGACCAGACGATCCCGTTTTACGCCGTCCCATAGATATTCCTGCATATTCAAGTGGACCGTGTATGCACCTGTCTTCCAGATCCGGTTCAACCGCTCGTCATTACAACGGAAAGAGCCCAAATAAGGAATATCCCGAAACGTGGAGATCGCACGGACCTCTTTTAATTGCAACTCCGTAGAATCACCCAATACATCAATACGCACGAAACGGAAACCGGAATTACCGATCTCCTGCACGCCCAGCCAAGGGAGCGATACCACGAAATCCCGCATCGCATGATCGTTGCTCGCCCCGTTCGCGCCATCTATCTCGCACATAGCCTCACTAACGGATTCGCCGAAACGAACCCGTACGGAAACCGGATCGTGAGACGGCGGCATACCGGTCACCAGCTGAAGGCCGCCTTGCAACTCCTTCCCGAAATCAAGCAGCAAAGCGGGATGTTCGGTTGGCGTACTTTTCAACACACACAACCGATTATTCGCCAAATCCGACTGTCCATTGCCCGGAACAAGCAAATGGTTCGCTCCCGTAATTCGCGAACTATCTTGCTGCCAGACAATACGGACCGGAGCGATATACTCCCGTGTCCGATGGTCTCGCTGCTGGGCGAACAACGTGAACGAACCGATCCCTATGAATAGAATGATTAATTTCTTTCGCATACGCTAGAGTCCAAAAGCCGGAACCAAGTCATCCAATTGCTGCTCCGTCATACCTTCCGGCTCGTAACCGGTCATGCGGGCACTGAAATAGATCTGGGCGGATTTACTCAACGTATCGATCGCATCGAAGCACTCGATCAGGTCCTCACCGACGGCAAGGATACCGTGCTTCTCCCAGAACACCACGTCGTGCTCCTCCAACTGACGGATCGTAGCGTGCGCCAACGCCAAAGTGCCCGGTATCTCGTAAGGAACGATACCGACCCCTTTCGGCACGATAATCCGACATTCCGGGATCATACTCCATAACGTGCGGGTAATCTTCTCCGAATCCAAGAACGGCTTACAATGCGTCATGCCGATAATATCCGTCGGATGCGTATGCAATACCACCCGGTTATCCCGTCCCTTCGCACGCAAGAAATTGTGCATCAACAAATGGGAAGGCAACTCGGAAGTCGGTGGGATCGGTTGCTCCGCTAGGATATCATACGATTTCCCATCGGCGGCGATACGGATCAAAGAGCCGTTGGCGAAAGGATCTTTCGCCACGTAACGCATCCGTTTTCCGGTACCCGTCACATAAAAGACGTGCCCGCATAAGGCCGTCATCGCCTCTTGCAAGGGAATCGAGGAAACCAAAGCCGGCAACGCCTTCTCCTCCTCGCTCAATAAAGTAGTCAGGTTCACCGATATATTCCCGCCGTTTCGCTCAGCCCAACCCTTGGTCCACAAATAGCCGGCGACCTCGGCGATACGATCTATTTCCGCCATCAGGCGTTCATTGTTTCTTAGTATTATCATGTCTATTTTAATTAAACTATATTCGGATATAATAAGGAAAGGATCAAGATACACATGCCGGTAATCAATACCACGATCGTCCGGCGATCCACGCCCTTCCATTCTTTTAATAAGATGCCCCAGACATTACTGAAAATAACATTCAACGACATCAGGATACTCCACGAGAAAGCCAGCATAACCGGGGAATCCGAGAAATAGCTCTTTCCCATCCCCAGTCCGAAGAACTGCGAGTACCAAAGCACGCCTGCCAAAGCGCAAAATAAGACATTATTCAGCAATGTACCTCCCGATACCGAGAAATAATCCTTGCCCGTCCCGTTTTTCACGTTCTGGAAAATACAATACACAGCGTTCGTACAAAAGCCGCCCAAAGTAACCAACAGTATCACGGGATTCAAGGCGAACAGATCGCTAGCTCCCGCCTCTCTCGCTTTCGCCAGCACCTCGTTTCCCGATTCCAAACCCAAATTGAAGCAGGCGCTCATCACACCGGCAAGCAAGGCTACCGCCAAGCCCTTAGTCAAGGCAAAATCCTTCACCGCCGCTTTCTTCTCCTCCTCACTCATATTCCGGGCCCGCAGGCTTCCGGCGTAACCGATCACGGCGATACCTGCCAAGGTAATGCAAACACCGGTCAACAGGATCAATCCGGTTCCCTCAAACAGGTTCGTTCCACCGAACAAAGCCGGGAAGAGCGTACCGAAACCGGCGCATGTACCCAAGGCGATGCTCTGTCCCAAAGCTACGCCCAGATAACGCATACTCAACCCGAAAGTCAACCCGCCGACACCCCAGAGCATGCCATAGATAACCGCTCCCAAGCTACCCGGCGAACACCATAGCTCCAGTAAGGTACTCCCTTCCGGTACCGCCAACATCGCTCCGAGATAAGGGAAAACCAACCAAGCGAAGATACCTTGCACCAACCAAAAGCTTTCCCAACTCCAATCCCGGATCTTATTGATCGGCACGTACGAGCTACTCTGCCCGAAACTGCCGATCGCGATGATCAACAACCCGATCCCGATCTCTATCATTGCCGTCTTGAGGTAACGTCGGACTCATATTTCTCGATCTCAGCGATATAAGACTCTCCTACGGGGACCCCACTTTGTAGACAATACATATCCCAAACCGCCCCCCAAGGCAGACTCTTCGCTTCCTCCTGCAAGGCAAGACGCTGGAAATACTTACCCTCATCCTCGTACTGGCGAAGCAAGGCGATCGGCTCCAGCAAAGCGAGCATAAAGGCTTTTTGCGTAGCACGGCTACCAATGACATAAGCACCGATACGATTGATGGTAGCGTCGAAATAATCCAAACCGATATGTACCCGGTCCAAGGCGTCGCAACGCACGATCTCACGAGCTAAATCCTGCACATCGTCATTCAAGATCACGACATGATCGCTATCCCAACGGATCGGACGACTTACGTGCAACATGATCTCGGGCGTAAACAGCAATAACGAGGAAACCTTGTCGGCGATACTTTCCGTCAGATGGAAATGGCCGGTGTCCAAAGTAACGATCTTATTCTTTTTCGCTCCGTAGCCCAAATAAAAATCATAGGAACCTACCGTATAACTCTCCAAGCCGATACCGAAGAGTTTCGCCTCGATACAATCTTTCATCCATTTATATTCGGTAGCGAATATCTCATCCAGCGATTCCTCCAAGATACGGCGATAACGTAAGCGGCTGGCCGGTACTTCCTTGCTCCCGTCATGTATCCAAAGGTTCATCATGCAAGGATCGTTCTGGGCTTTGCCCATCTCATCGCTGATCCAGCGACAACGCTTCGTATGCTCGATCCAGAAGTTACGGATATCATCGCTGGGGTTCGCCAAGGTCAAATCTCCGCTTTTAGGGTGCGAGAAAGAGGTACTGTTGAAGTCTAGCTTGAAATCATTCTCTTTCGCCCATTGTATCCAACTCTCGAAATGATGGGGTTCTACCTCGTCACGGTCTACTTTCTCCCCTTGGAAATCCCCGTAGATCTCATGCAGACTAAGCCGATGATTACCGGGAATATAGGATTTCGCTTTCAATACATCCCGGCGCAACTCGTCGATAGTACGGGCACGTCCCGGATAATTGCCGGTCACTTGTATACCACCGGTCAAGGAGCCGCCTTGGTTCTCGAAACCGCTTACGTCATCGGCCTGCCAGCAATGCAGGGATAGGGATATTTTCTTCATATCCTCTAATGCTTTACGAACGTCTACACCTACGACCGCATAACGTTCTGCCGCTACTTCAAATGCCTGTTGAATTAAACTGTCTTTTGTCATGGTATGATGTTTTTAAATTTATATGATTTGAAAGTGTATCACCTTTCCGGATAAAATTCCTTGGGAGGGAATGCGGTGGCTATCAGTCTTCGCATCTCCCAACAATCCGTCAGTAATCCTGCCGACTTAGCCTGTATCAAGCAATTTCCAATGGCAGTCGCCTCAGACGGGCCTGCCAATACGGGAATACCGATAGCGTTGGCTGTCAACTGATTCAGCAGATCGTTCCGAGAGCCACCACCTATCACATGCAATCGTTCAATCGGATGTGGCGACATCGATTTGAGTATTTCCAGCACCTCTTTATAACGATTCGCCAAGCTATAAAATATACAATGTACATAATCGGCGTCCGAAGCGGGAACAGCCTGTCCGGTTTCCTCACAATAGGCCGTGATCTCACGTAGCATACTCTCAGGATTGGCGAAACGAGGATCATCCGGATTGATCAAAGAAGTAAATTCGCTCAACTCCGCCATCCGAACCATATCATCGTACGAATAATCCAATCCGGACCGCTTCCATTGCTCCCGGCAACGTTCCAAGATCCACATACCTGTAATATTCTTCAAAAAGCGAGTCGTACCCTCGATACCCCCCTCATTCGTGAAATTATTCTTGAAAGATACCTCGTTGATGATCGGCTTCTCCACCTCGATACCCATCAAGCTCCAAGTACCACTACTCAAGTAAGCGAAATTAGGAGAAGAAGCAGGAACAGCGGCTACCGCCGACGCCGTATCGTGACCAGCCACGGCGATTACCGGGATTTCCCCGATTCCTGTCTTACGGGCGATCGACTCGCTCAACCGCCCGATCAACGTCCCCGGCATCACCACCGGACACATCAAAGTAGGAGATACACCTACGGCCTCCAAGAGCTTGTAATCGAATTTATGGGTTTCCGGGTTCAATAATTGAGACGTGGAAGCGATCGTATATTCACATACCATACGCTCCGTCAACATATAAGCCAAAAGGTCCGGTATGAATAATATCTTTTCCGCCACTTCCTGCGGTATAAACGAGTCTTGCCCCGCCCTGAAAAGCTGGAACAAGCTATTAAACGGCATCACTTGAATACCTGTCCGCTTATAGACCTCTTCCTTGGGAATCCGTTTGAAAAAGTCCTCGGGAGCGCCGTCCGTATAAGGATCTCGGTAAGCACGAGGTAAGCCCAATAAAGAGCCATCCAAAGCCACATACCCAAAATCCACCCCCCATGTATCTATTCCGATCGAGTGCAACCGGATTCTTTGCCGGGCGCATATCGTCAAGCTTTCTATAAGAGAAGTATAAAGATGATAGATATCCCAATAAAACCGTCCGTGTAATTCCACCATCGGATTCGGGAACCGATGGATCTCTTTCATTTCAAATTTGGCATCCTTTAAGGTCCCGAGCACGGCCCGTCCACTGGTAGCCCCTATATCAAAGGCTAGAAAATTATATTCCTTCATGGCTTAACAAAGTTATTTGTTTGACGAAAGCAAAAGTAGAAGCATTATTGCTATATTTGCTTACGAAAATGATTTTAAACCTTTCAAATCTGACATGAACGAACTGCGGAATGATTTACTACGTTACTTGACGATCAGCGCTACGGATGAGGAATGGGGAATCGTCGTCACGACGGTCGGATATCAATTCATCCCGCCGGGTTGCGCCTATCCACTTTCCCGGCATCCGGAGAAGTATAATTTCAAGCCTCAGACCGGGCGCATCCTGAATGAGTATCAATTGGTATATATAACGAAAGGTAGCGGGTACTTTTCCTCCCAGTCTTGTAAATCGCAAAAGATAAACGCAGGGACGATGATCCTCCTTTTCCCCGGGGAATGGCATAGTTATTATCCGGACCGGGAAACGGGATGGGATGAGTATTGGGTAGGTTTCCGGGGCATTCATATCGATAAACGTGTGGAGAAGAAATTCTTTACCAAGGAAGAGCCGCTACACCGGATCGGGCTGAGCGCTACGATCGTCGGACTTTATGAGGATATACTGAAGTTCGCCTCGGAGGAGAAATCCGGTTACCAACAGATGATCTCCAGTATCGTGCTTCATATATTAGGCTCCGTATATTATAAGGAAAAGAACAACTCCTTCACGAACACCTATGTCGTAGATAAAATCAACGAGGCACGTATATTAATGAAGGAGAACATCGAGGACCCATTAAGTCCGGAAGAGATCGCTGCCCGTCTTGGTTTAGGTTATTCATGGTTTCGCCGGATGTTTAAAGAATACACCGGCGTCTCCCCCGCCCAATATCAATTACAACAGAAGCTCCTTCGTGCGAAAGAGCTTCTGACTAGCACCCCTTTGACGATCTCCGAGATCGCCTATAGCCTGCATTTCGAGAATGCCGGCCAGTTCTCCACATTCTTTAAGAAGAAAGAAGGGGTTACACCCTCGGAATTCAGGGATCGGACGCATTGAGCTGGAGTGAACCGCTCAATAAGGTTTATAAGGCGTACGCATGACATTCCATGTTTTTGGTAGCCACACTCTATAACGTTCTGCCTGATTCCACGTATTACCAGCTGATGCGAAATCGCACAGATGAATCGGGCGAGCCTTGCCGTTTCCTTCCAAATCCGTTCCTAAAACCATAGGAACGGTAAAAGCCATCCAAGCGAAATCGGGGGCTTGTACCGGAGTTAATTCCACATAACCATCCTTGCTGACGATCACGGAAGCCTCATCCACATCTCCATCCTTAAAGCGGCTATCTCTAGCCAGCACCAAAGGGCCTCTTACGATCGCTTGAGCCTCGTTCAGCTCCACCAAGCGAGCCCGCATATCCAACTCCACCGTAATTTCATCCCCTTTCTCCCAAGTCCTATGAATCGGTAGGTATGCTCCAGCCAACAGATCCGTTAAAGGCTCACCATTGACAGACACCACAGTTCGCTCACTCCACGCCGGGATACGCAAGGCGATCGTAAAATCACTCGTCTTCTCCGGTTCCACCACAATCCGGACTTGCCCGTCTATCGGGTAGTTCGTCTCCTGTGTCATCGACACCCTCGTCTTTTTATCCAACTCTACCTCCACGCTCGAAGCCGCATATAGGTTGACATCGATACGTCTGCCGTTTATCTGATAAGCGAATTGCGGAATCATCGCGAAAGCACGAGGTCCATTCGCATTGCAACAATTGATATGCATACCGCATTGCTCCTCTCCTTCATGCCGCCAGCCCTCCAACGGACTGTATTTCGCTATTTGAGAGGCATCCGCTTTCAGCGAGGCTAGTAAAGCGTTATACATAGCCTTCTCGATCTGGTCCGCATATAAGGAATTTCCGGTTAGTCCGAGCATCCTGTCACAAATCTGCATCCACGTGAACGTCACACAAGTCTCCATCGTATGATAAGTAGGATAAGTTTGTAACGCCTTGCCCCCATACCAGCACTCGAACGCACTACCGGAACCAGCCACATTGATTTCCTCATTGATAATATGATTCATCGTTTTCTCCACCACAGATAAATATAATGGATTCTTAGTGACCTTGTAAAGTTCCAACAAGCCCTCATAACAAGACATCATCTCATATGCTTTTTGTCCATTCTCCGGAGAGAACCAAACCTTTGGATGTGGAAAACGTCCGGCGACAGGAATATCCGCAATCGCCTTACTAATCAATCGAGGGCCTTCCGGAGTCTCCCATTGCTTTACGATGTACTTGGCAAAATCCAGATATTTATCTTGCCGGGTACGATTATACAGATACATCACCGGCTCAAGTACCGAAGAGCTTGGCATTCCTATATAATTACCGGTCGTCACGATATTCACTTTTCCGGGTCCCACCTGCGTCATCAAATGGTCGATCACCCGGCAGGCGGCATCCAAAGCTTTTCGATCCCCGGATAAGTCATAATAAGCGATCAAACCTAAAGCCGTGTATTTCCGCCCCCATATATCCCACTGGTTCAACTGCGCTTCCTCGGAATAATTACCGATATACCCATTCGGTAATTGGGTTTCCATCAACGACTCCGCTCCATTCTTAATAATCTTGTACAACTCAGGATCTTTATCATAACGGTATGAGGCGATCGCCCCTTGTATCCATTTTCCCCAAAATTCCGATTGCCAGCGCAAGGTCTCTTCCTTATGCCGGAAAGGTTCCACCAAATGATCCACATCTTGAGCTTTCACTCGATACTCGATACAAGCGTCGATCCGTTGCCCCAAATAACCGGATATCCTCAAGTGACGTACAGGATCAGTGTTTCTTACTTGCGCATTCATACAACAAACACAAAAACAAAAGAATAGACACGACATGCCTTTTGTTAATACGGATATACTCATAAACACAATTCTTAAAGTTAATAAATGTGATAAAGATAGCACATTCCACTTGTTCAGAACTTTCAGAATTGACAAAATAAATATGAATATTGACACACAAATCGTATCTTAAAATAAAATATCTATTATTTTTCCCCTGATATATTTTGTATGAATCCCAGTAAATACATATTTTTACTTCAAAAAAAATTTAAGTTATGAGGGTCATTTATCTTTTACTATCTTTTATGCTTTGTTTCTGTCCGGTCATGCAGGCGCAAAATACGACGAATCAATTTATGAAACAGGCACAAAGCAGCCTGGAAAAAAAAGACTACACCAAAGCTCGTTATCTTTTTTTACAAGCTTACAAGAGCTTATCCCAACAAGGTGATTACAAACAGGCAATCGATGCCGGTACGCAGGCGGCTTATCTATATTATTGCGAGAATTATTACCAAGAGGCATTCGATCTTTGCCGCCAGATGAACCAATTCATCTTAACCGAGGAACTGAAGTTGCAAAAATCGCTCTATGAGCAACGCTTCCAAGTAACGAAAGAGCGGTTGGAAATGTATATTAAGCTAAAGAACGCCGCCCAAGCGCAAGTTCAACTCAATACATTAGATAATCTGGCCAGCCAAGCGGGTGATGAGAAGTTATCGAACAATTTATTATATACCCAAGCGGGTTATTATTATACGTTCGGGCAAAACGAGCAGGGGGACGCTGCTTTCCAGAAACTGATCAACCAGTATAAGGAGAAAAAAGAATACGACAAGGTGAACGATTGCTACCGGAACCTGATCTCTATCGCTCGTAAGGCAAACAACGCCCCACTGATGGAACGTACCTACGACAAATACATCGTATGGACGGATTCCGTAAAGGCTCTTACGGCAGAGGATAAGCTAGGGGCATTACAACAAAAATACGATCAGAGCCTACAGACAATACAGGAGAAAGACGATAAATTGTCTGTTAAGCAATATATGATTGTTGGACTTATTACATTCGTGGTAATCCTTATAGCCGCCTTACTTTTCTTAGGATTCCTTTTGCTGCGCTTCATCGTGCTGAACAAGAAATTAAAGAAAATCATCCAGACGACAAACGAGCATAGCGAACAACAAGCCCAATTCATCCAAAACATATCGGTTCAGATGGAGCCTACCTTGAACAAGCTTAGCGCATCCGCCAAGGAATTACAGGCGGTAGCTCCGAAGCAGGCCGAGGATGTATGGACACGGGTAGAGGCTTTGAAACAGTTTACGGTTCATATCCAAGAGCTTTCCTCCTTGGAGAATACGTTGATGGAACCGTATGAGGTTAGTTCTTTTAATGTAGGAAACTTCAGTAAGAAAATCGTGGAGAAGGTTAAAGGGGATATTCAGCCGGAGGTCAACCTCGTAACAGACGTGCCCCAATTGGAGATTAAGACGAACGCCGAGCATCTGGAACAAGTCTTATTGCATTTGTTAAAGAATGCCGCATTATATACTTCCAGCGGTAACATTCGTCTGGAATTTAAACGGAAAGGCGCTCATGTTTGCCAATTTATCATTACCGATAATGGTACAGGCATACCAGATGATCTAAAAGAGAACTTATTCAAGCCATTCAATGAGGCGAAGGATCTAGCACAAGGCGATGGTTTGGGATTACCCATCTGCGCACTGATGGCTAGTAAATTAAACGGAACCCTATCTATCGATAAGGAATATAAGAAGGGATGCCGGTTCGTCTTGGTATTGCAGATATAAAATAGACTCACTTTGTTTGTCTTTTTACCGCGATGCGGATGCAGTGACGCTACAATCCGGGTTGCAGTAACACTGCATCCACATCGCGGTATCACTGCAACCCGGGTTGCGGTAGCTTATTCCGGCAAATGCTTCCGTAAGAACTCAATCCAGTTACCAGAGGCGATACGGTTGATAGCATCGTCCGTAAAGCCACGGTATTGAAGGATCGGGAATATCTTTTGGAGATCGGCGATCGTTACTAGGTCATACGGGCATTGCTCCGTACCGAAAGCACCATCCAGATCACTGCCGATAGCCACATGGTTCGCGTTTCCGGCCAATTGGCAGACATGATCGATATTGTTCGCCATAATCTCCATACCACAGTTCATGCCTCTTGGAGTAGACTCGCCTCGCACCCAGTTCGGTACCATCATCCAAGCGTCTAGGGCGATACCGATCACGGCGCCACGCTCTATCAACGCCTTGATCATCTCGTCGCTAAACTGGCGGTTGTGATCTACGAAGGCCCGACAGTTGTTATGGCTCGCCCAAATCGGTCCCTTATACAAATCCAATGCATCCCAGAAAGCCTCATCACATAAATGGGTCACGTCAAGAATCATACCCAAGCGATCCATGGTACGCAACAACTCTTTCCCCATGGCATTCAGATGACCGGTAGAATCCGTACCGTTGGCATATCTTCCGGGGCCGTAATGTGCCGGGCCAACCGCCCTCAAGCCATAAGCATACGCCCTTTCCACATGATTCACCGTGATGAACGAGTCGGCTCCCTCGATACTTAATACATAACCGATCGGCTTCTTGTCGGCGGGTTCACCGTCTTTCCAAAGAGCCAGATGCGTATCCAAGGCCTTCTTATCCCGGATCATGACCATCTGGCCCTCCTCTTCCATCGCCTTATACCAAGCAAGTTGGCCTTGGGTCTGCGCCCAAGCTTGTTCCGGGGAATGCCAACCGGGAAGTGGATTATCCGGCCCTACATAGCGACCGATCTGGGTGGCGACTACCAACCCGACGTTTCCTTTACGCAGTTCCTCAAACGATATAGTGGCGTTTCCACGGTCGGGCTTATCGGTCATACCGATTTCTCTCCGGTTTATTTCCTTTAGGGGTTGACGCAAATCCCGGTTCCACTCCAAAGCGTTCATGCTAAGGTCGAGATGAGCGTCGATAATAAATGGCTTATTCATTTTATTAATTGAGAGTTGATAATTGATAATTGAAAATTTGATTACCGTTAATAGGTGATGCGACGTGAACGGGCAATGATAGGCCATTCGCCGATCGCCTCACGATCCCGGATCACATAAGCCTTGTCGTATAAAGCGACCGTAGGACAAATATGAACGGGAATGCCATAGAATACGGAACCTAATGGATAGAGCCGACTGTCCGGGACTTCCAAGACCAGATGCTCCTCGCTCTGGGAGATAGGTTTCGCCTCCGGATGGTTCAAGAAAAACACACGGGGCAAAGGACTTTCCGAGGCTACCGCCTTGTAACCAAGATCTACGCAAACATGATGCTCATCCAGCACGGAAATGACCCGAGTTATCAATAAGGCAGCTACCTTGAACGGCATATCCGGATAAGCGTTTCCATACCCCCAATCCCAGAACACAAACGTGCCGGGACTGCATTCGCAATCCTTCCGCTTCGCGTACATCGGGAATGTAGGAGTACCTCCCATCACCTTTACCAATGGATAGGCAAACTTGCGGGATATCTCCCGGAACACACGTTCGGTCAAGGCGTACGCTGCATCCGCGCCTTGGCAACGTACCGATAGCTCCGCGTCATGTATATGTCCGTCGTAGCCATGCAACCCGATAATCTGCAGAGACTTCAGCGGCAGAATGGCATCCACCAGCGCCTCCGCTCTCTCCGGGAGGACTCCGGTACGATTCATTCCCACGTTCAGATCGATAAAGACATCCAAGGTGATATTCCCGGCCTCGCAAAGAGCCGAGATCGCACGGGCATTCTCCGCTTGATCTACCAAGCAGGAGTAATGGGTGGCGGGATATGCCTTTATCAAATCTAATAAGCGGGAAATCTTCGGACCTACCGGCTGATAGGCTAATAATACATCTGGGGCATTCATATGCCCCAGCATCTCGGCCTCGGCAATCGTAGCGCACTTGAACTTCCGGATTCCGGCATCCAGCAGCATGCGGGATACCTCAGCCGCCTTATTCGTCTTCACGTGCGGACGAAGCCGGTTCGTATCGCCTATGATCCTCTTGGCCAACTCGATATTGCCGGAAATACGATCCGGATAGAACGCCAAGGCTGGCGAGTCTATCCGGTCTACATTACTTATGACGTACCAATCGTCCATGGCTTATTCGTATAATTCGAACAAAGCCTCTATCTCTACAGGAATATTATCGGGAAGAGAACCGAATCCTACGGCGCTACGGGTACCTACACCGTTATCCGGCCCCCATACGGCGGCGAACAACTCGCTACAGCCATTGATCACATAAGGATGCTTTCCGAAATCGGGCGTACAATTTACCATACCCAATACCTTGATCACTCTCTTTATCTTGTTGAAGCTACCAAGGTTCGCCTGGATGGTCGCCAACATGGTAAGTCCTACTTGCTGGGCGGCGAGTTTGCCTTCATCCATCGTCAAGTCCTTGCCGATACGTCCGATGATCAAGGACTTATCATTCCGCACAGGCCCGTGACCGGAAAGATACAGGTATTTGCCATCTATCACACAAGGCTTGTAAACTCCGGCCGGAGCCGGTGCGGGAGGTAAGGTCAACCCTAATTTCTCAAAATTCTCATCTGCGTTAATCATGCTCATAATTTCTTTCATTTATATGTTAGTAAAAAAATATATTGATCTATTTCCTGACTCTTTCCGTTACCGGTTGATTCGTGGCGACAGAGATTCCTTGTAGCTCTACATACTCGACGCTTAAAGGATTCTTGGAGCTGGCTTTAACGTAGAGGGATTGGAGAATCGCCTGTTGGTTGTTGATCGTTATGTAGCATACATAGCGGGAATCACGTTTGGTAATCGTCAACTGGCGGGAGGGATAAGCGGTCAATGAGCATACACAAGCATTATCACTCGCCGAGATCAGTTTATACCCATAAGCCATTTTCCGTTGGATATAGCTCAAGCCATTGGTTTCCCCCGGATGCTTTTCCCGATTGACCCAATAAACGTTCAAGGGATCATGTGTATCCAGCTTACCATCCCTCAGATTCACATCGTAACAAACCAAGTTCTTATTCACGCTTCGTGCTATATGAAAAAGCCTCCCGACCGTTGGATAAGTACCTTCCTCCGGGTCCGCCGCAAACGAGGCGACGAAAGGGAAAAGCATAATAACGATACTAAGCAGCCATCTCTTTCTCATTGCTCAATCATTCTTTTATTATACAATCATATTTAAGATCATTACCCCGATCAATCCTACGACCGACACGATCGTCTCCATGATAGACCATGAGCAGATCGTATCCTTTATGCTTAGGTTAAAATATTCCTTGAACATCCAGAAACCGGAATCGTTGACATGCGAGAACATCAAGCTACCCGCTCCTAAAGATAAAACCATCAAGTTCGGGTTCGCACCCGTTTGCGTAACTAAAGGCATCACCACGCCCGCCGCCGTCAACGCCGCCACCGCAGCCGATCCCACGCACAAACGGATCACGGCAGAGATCAACCAACCCAAGATCAACGGATGAACGGGCAATTGCTCTAGGCTTGTCGCCAGCTCATTGCTTACCCCGCTATCCTCCATGATCTGCTTGAAGATACCGGAACCCGCGATGATCAAAAGGATCATAGAGATATCTTTCACGGCCTCCCCATAGACTGCCATAACCGACTTGATACTACGTCCCTGCCGGATGCCCAGCGTATATGTAGCGAACAACAAGGCGATCAGCATTACAATGGAAGGAGCACCAATAAAAGAGACTATCCCGCTCGCCATCTCGCCCATATCCTTAAAGCAATAAGGAATAACCGTCACGATAATCAGTAAAAAGACAGGCAACGTAGCGCTGATAAAACTATTCGCCTTGCCCGGCATGCTATATCTCCCGCTATCCTCTTTCTGCTCGAACAACGTGACCGGACCGGATTTTATATGTTTCAACCGACTGCCGAACACCGGCCCGGCGATAATGATAGCTGGAATCGCCAAGAACAAGCCATAGATCAGCGTAAGGCCGATATTTGCGTTGAACTGTACCACCAAGGCTACCGGAGACGGATGCGGGGGCAGGAATCCATGCGTCACGGACAACGCCGCCAACATCGGCAACCCGATATAGACCGCCGGAAGCTTGTATTTATACACGATCGAGAAGATCAATGGCACCAACAACACAAATCCGATCCCATAAAATAACGGAATACCCACGACAAAGCCTGTCACCATCAGCCCCCATTGTATATGCTTAGTACCAAAAAGCGACACCATCACGGAAGCGATCTTCTGTGCCGCTCCGCTCTCGGCCACCAACTTGCCTAGCATAGCGCCTAATACGATAATCAACGTCAACCCACCCAAGATACTCCCGATACCGTTATTCACCGAGTCCGGCAGCTTCTCCAACGGAATGCCCAAAGCGATGCCCGCCAAGATAGAGGAGATCAGAAACGCGATGAAAGCATCCACCTTAAAGTAGGATATCAAGACAATCAATAAGGCCAAACAAAGTACGACAATGATAAATGACATGTTTTTTCGCTGTATTAGTTTATAATCCGTAAACGGGATACAAAGAAAACATTTATTTCCGAACTACCCCTTTTTACGATAACTAATTACCGCTAACAGATTAAAAAAAACAGCAAATAGACAGACAATCACAAAATGTCCCCGTAAATCGGCAAAGCCGCTCCCCTTTAAATAGACCATACGCATCACCTCCACGAAATAACGCACCGGGTTCGCCAGCGTGATCTTCTGCGCCCATTCCGGCATACTGCTGATCGGCGTGAACAATCCGCTTAGCAAGGCGAAAATGATCAAGAAGAAAAACGCCGTAAGCATCGCTTGTTGCTGCGTGGACGAGAAGGAGGAGATCGCCAAGCCAAATCCCGTAAAAGCGATCAAATATACGGCGGCGAACAAATAGATCACCCCGAAACTCCCCTCCGGCACCAAGCCGTAGATCAGCCAAGCGATGAGGATCGCCACCGTCAGCAGGACAAAGCCTATCACCCAGAAAGGGATCAGCTTCGACAGCAGGAACAGGGACTTGGGTACGGGCGAGACGTTTATCTGCTCGATCGTCCCTTTCTCCTTCTCGCTCACGATATTCAAGGCGGAGATCGATCCCCCGATAATCGTCAGCAAGAATACCATGATGCCGGGAACCATATAGATCTTGTAGCTCAAGTGGGGATTGAACAGGTTAATCGAAGCCACTCCCCTGCCCGATCCCATAGAGGCGAAACCTTTCTCCCTATTGAAATCCTGTATAATCGAGGAGAGGTAGGAGCTACCCAAGCCGCCCTTGGTTCCGTTCACGGCGTTAGCGGCGATCATCACGTCCGCCCTGCCCTCCTTCCCCAAGTCCCGCTCGAAATCAGAGGGGATTTCCAGAATGATATCGGACTCATTGCTCTCCACCGAGGTCAGCGCCTCGTCGTAACGATCCGACCGGTCTGTCAGGCGGAAATATCCGGAGGATAGTACCTTATCTACCAATTGCATGGAGGTGACGGAATGATCATTGTCCACGATGCTAAGGTTAATATTTCGCATCTCGAAATTAGCGGCGAAAGGCAAGATGATCAACTGCATGATCGGGATGATGAAGATAATCTTCGGCATGAACCGGTCCCGACGGATCTGCTTGAACTCTTTCTCTAACAAATATCGTAACATAGCTTATAATCGTATTTTAAAACGTTTCACACTCAAGAATACCAGCACGACCGCCATGAACGACAGTATCCCGATCTCCTTCAAGATCGACACGGCGGGAAGCCCCTTGATCATCACGTCCTTCACGGCGATGATATACCATTTGGCCGGAACGATATGGGAGAACCATCGCAGGATATCCGGCATATTCTCTATCGGGAACATCATGCCGCTCAACAACATGATCGGAAGCATCAAGGCGATACCGCTGATCAACATAGCCGCCTGCTGGGTATCGGCTACCGTGGAGATCAGCAGGCCCAGACAGAGGGATACGATCGCGTACAGGATGGACACAGAAACCAGCAACAGCAGGCTGCCTTTTATCGGAACGTCCAGCAGGAAATAGGATAGCAGCAAGATCGTAGCGATATTCACCATACTCAGCAATAGGTATGGGATCGCCTTGGCCAGAATGATGTAGATGGGTTTCAACGGGGAGACCAACAGGACTTCCATCGTTCCCATCTCCTTCTCTTTCACGATGCCGATCGAGGTCATCATGGCGCATATAAGGATCAAAATCAAACCCATTACGCCGGGCACGAAGTTGTAGGCGCCTTTCATTTGAGGGTTGTAGAGCAAAGTGGTAACCGGGGTCACGGCTTTACTCTCAACCGCCGACTCGCCTTTCAACTGCTCCGCGATGATCGCCGAACAATAAGCGATTAGCTGAGTCGCCTCGTTCGGATCGGTAGCGTCCGCCAAGACTTGTACTTGGGCATCGGCCGTGGAAGCGTATTGAGGGGGAAAGACAACTATGACGTGTACCTTTCCTTGCCGAAACAAGGCCTCGGCGTCCTCATAGCTATCGACGGTCGTATACAGCTCGAAGTACTCGCTGGCATTCAAGCGGTCTGCCATCTTCAGTGTCAGCTCATCCCGGCTTTGGTCGAAAATAGCGATCGGCACCCGCTTGATCTCGGTCGTGATGGCATATCCGAACAAGATGATCAGGATGACGGGCATGAGCAAGAGGATCATTGTCGTGCGTGCGTCCCTGAAAATGTGATAGAACTCCTTTCTAACAAAGGATATGAATTGTTTCATCGTTTATTCTCCTCTCGTTGCTTTTCGAGCCAAGGCGTGGAAGACTTGGTTCATATTCGTTGTCTTAAAATCCCGCTTCAAGGCGGAGGGACTGTCTAACGCTTCGATCTTTCCGTCTACCATGATGGAGACACGGTTACAATACTCCGCCTCATCCATATAATGAGTGGTGACGAAGATCGTGATCCCCCGGGCAGCCGCTTCATAGATCAACTCCCAGAACTGGCGGCGGGTGACGGGATCGACGCCTCCGGTAGGCTCATCCAAGAAAACGATCTTGGGATCATGGATGATCGCCACGGAGAAGGATAGCTTCTGTTTCCACCCCAAGGGCAGGGAATCGACCAAGGTATTCCGCTCCTTTTCCAGCCCGAGGATATCCAGCAACTCATCCGTTTTCTGGGACAGCTGCCGTTTAGACAAGCCGTAGATACCGCCGAAGAGACGGATATTCTCCCATACCTTTAGATCGCCGTATAGGGAGAATTTCTGGCTCATGTATCCGATATTCCGTTTGATGGACTCGCTCTCCCGGTAGACATCGAAACCGGCTACCCGGGCCTCGCCGGATGTCGGGACCGACAGGCCGCAGAGCATACGCATGGCGGTGGTCTTCCCTGCCCCGTTTGCCCCGAGGAAGCCGAATATCTCGCCCGGCTCCACCTCGAAACTGATATGATCGACGGCGGTGAAGGTGCCGAAACGTTTGGTCAGTTGTTTTACTTCTATCGCTTTCATTTTTTATCCTTATTTCATAATTACAATGCCGCATTTCTCCAAGATTCGACCTCGCGCCCAATGCGAGGCCTCGCATTTCCCCGAGATTCGACCTCGCGCCCGACGCAAGCCCCGCATTTCCCCGAGATTCGACCTCTCGCCCGACGCGAGCCCTCGCATTTTTCCGCGATTCGACCTCGCGCCTGACGCAAGCCCCGTATTTTTCCAAGATTCGACTTCGCACCCGACGCGAGGTCGAATCTTGGAGAAATGCGACACATCCCCTCTCTTACAAGGCCATGAAACAATCCTCAACGCTTGGCTCAAGGCGTTCGATGCTTACATCTGCGTAACCTTTGCCTTTCAGATATTCCTGTAATCGCCTCATGACATCCTCCCCATCCCTCCTCAACGTAAGATGATGAGCATCTCCAAAAGCGAAACACGAGTTTGTATCCGGGAACTCCCGCAAGTCTCCCAACAACTTATACATCGACGCGCATCGCACCGCGTATAGCCGCCTATCGAATGAGGTACGGATACCTACCGGCGTATCGATAGATAGGCATTCCCCAGAACGCACCAAAGCGATACGGTCGCAACGGGAGGCCTCATCCATATAAGGCGTAGAGACAAGTATCGTAATGCCTTGCCGTTTCAGACGATCCAGCATATCCCAGAACTCAGAGCGGGAGACAGGATCGACCCCCGTCGTAGGCTCATCCAAGAACAAGACATCCGGACGATGGATCAAGGCGCAACTCAAAGCCAGCTTCTGCTTCATACCACCGGACAGCTTCCCTGCCCGCCGATGCTTGAACGGCTCTATCTGACTATAGATATCCCGTACCAGATCGTAGTTCTCCTCGATCGTCGTATTGAAGACCGTAGCGAAGAAGTTCAAGTTCTCCTCTACTGTCAGGTCTTGGTAGAGCGAGAAGCGGTCGGGCATATATCCTACCCGCCGACGGATCTCCTTCAAGTCTTTCACCACGTCCAAGCCGCAGACAGAGGCGGTACCGCTATCGGCCAGCAACAACGTGGTCAGGATACGGAACAGGGTGGTCTTTCCCGCCCCATCCGGACCGATTAACCCGAACAACTCACCAGAGCCGATCTCCAGCGATAGATCCCGCAGGGCCTCGACATCGCCATAACGCTTGGTGATATGATTTATATGAATCTCATTATTCATATTTAATCTCCCCATATTGCCCGATCTTCAGATAACCATCGTTGCGGACGGCGATCTTGATGGCATATACCAAATTAGCCCGTTCGTCCTTCGTCTGGATACCTTTCGGGGTAAACTCGGATTTATCGGAGATCCACGTGATCGTACCGGGGTATTCCCGGCGATCATTCCCATAGTCGGCGAAGACCTTGAGAGATTGCCCTAGTTTCAGGTGGGATAACTGATCCGCCGTCACATAGGCGCGGAGATAAAGCAAGTCCGTATCGGCGATCTTGTAAAGCGGTTTGCCTGCCGCCGTCACCTCTCCCGGCTCGGCGTATTTCACCAATACCGTACCGGTCTGGGGATTGAGGATACGGCTTTTCATCAGTTGATCATCCAATTGCATGATCTGATATTGCAGGCCCTCCGCCTCGGCGTCGGCACCTCCCGTCGTCTTGCTTAAAGAGGAGTATTGGGCATCCAGTTGTTTCTGGAGATATTTGATGTTATTCACGATATCGTCCAGTTGCTTTTGGTTACCCGCTTTGGCGCGCACCAAGTTCTCTTGTCGCTGCTGCTCGGTCTTGGCCGTGGCGATTTGTTGTTCCAGAACGGCGATCTGCTTGCGGATATCCGGCTTGCGAATATCTACTGAGCGAAGGCTGGCAGAGAGTTGCATCTTCCGCAGAAAAAGCTGGGTACTATCCACGTAACCCACGATGGCGCCGGCATCCAAGCGATCGCCCTCCTCGATATTCAGTTCCATGATCTTTCCGTTGGCTTCCGAAGATACCAAGATCTCGGTTGCCTCAAAGGTACCGGAAGCGTCAAAATCATTGTCTGTATTACCGCAAGCCGTCCATAGAAGGCTGCATAAGCTGATAAAAATCAAATGTCTCATAAATCAATTGTATTTGTCATACTCTATTTAATTCGTTGTATACATATAATTATAAATGGTCATCAAGCGCTGTACACGGTGCGCCGCGGCGGTTTGCCGGGCCATGTCCTCGGCGTTGATCTCCCGGATTAGGTCCGTGACGGAAATCACGCCATTCTCCAGCTTCACCTCCGCCGCCTGCTTGATGCTTGTCCGCAGACGGATGATATCGTCATCGGCACGCATCAAGTCTGTCATTTTCTTTATCTCTGTGTTTTGTTGCAAAAGTTGCAGGCGGGTATTGAATAAGAAGGTCTCCCGTTGCACATCAATCTGGCGACGGCTTACCTCGATCTTCCTCCGGTCGTTCTTCAGCGTGTACAACTTCCCCAGATTCCAAGAAAGACGGACACCGGCCACATAATAAGGCTCGAAACTATCCTCCAGCATATTCAAGCCCGGCCGACCGTAACCACCTTGTACGAAAGCACCGATACGAGGCATCAAGCCCGCCGTTACCTGCTTGTTTTGCGTCTCGATCCATTCGCTCTTAGCATCCAAGGCCCGTAATTCCGGACGGTTGATTTGCGTGGACAATGAACGCTCGGGTGACTCCGGAGTCTTCAAGACGACTTGATCCGTCAGCGGTTTATTGATAAAGGTCGCCAACATCAGCCGATATGCCGTACGAGACGCTCTTAGCTCAATTTCATTTTGGCGAGCATTCAGCAGTTCCACTTCCATACTTTCCAGATCCGATTGATTCGCCACGCCATTCTCCATCATCGCCTCGATACGCTCGATATTGACCTGCAACTCCTTTTGGAGCAAAGCGTTCTGGCGTATCAACTCATCTTGCAGCAGGCAACCGAAATACAGCTGGTTCACCCGGTCGTTCAGCGCGTACAACTCACTCTCCAGTTGTTTCCGGTTGGCGGTCGCCTCGGCACGGGTCAAAGCACGGGCCGAACGTGCGCTGCCGCCATCCCAGATCGTTTGGTCTACCTGCGCCACGACTTGATACTGATCCTTGCTCAAGCTCGGGATCTCAAAGCCGGGAAGAAGCGAGGAAATCTTATCGCCATCGAAAGGCAACTTCGTCACGTCGCTCTGATAGCTTGCCTTACCGCTTACCGAAAGCTGGGGAAGCCAAGCCTTGCCCACATTACTCAAGCTATAACGCTCCGTCTGATCGATCAAACCCATTTGATGAATCTGCGGATAATTCGCCCTCGCCCACTCGTAACATTGCGTGATCGTGACCGATTCCTGTCCGCCAACCCTCCCGGCATACCCAAACAGGCTAATTAACAATAATACATATACACCTCTCATATACTCTATGATATGTTTATTAAATTGAACAAATCCATCATCTGGCATCCGGGACCATCAGCTGGGTTATTATCTCGACGATCAAATCCCTGCGCCTATCCATATATTCCTCAAACCGCCCCATATCGTTATCCAAAAAAGCCGCCGCTAGTGGCTTGCGGATCAACAACGGGAAGACCACTAGGCTCACCAAGGTCGAAACCAAATCTATGACCGGCATCTTCCGTAGAAGCCCCTTGTCCATCTCCTCCTCTATCTGACGACGAAGACGCAAGATGGGCTGTATTTTTTTCGGATCTTTCAGCACGGTCTGGAATAAACGTTCTGGATCTCTGTTTAACTCGCCCACCACAAAATTCGGGAACATCGGGTTTGCACGAACAATTCCCATATACAGATCAACGATCACCGGCATTTTCTCCAGCATCGTACTCTTCTCATCCAAAACCCGATCGATGTTCGGCAACAATGAAGAAAGCAATTGCCCGAAAATAGCGTCGAACAGAATCTCTTTCGTCCTATAATAATAATGTAAGGCCGTCCTGCCAATACCCACTTCTGCCGCCACGTCACTCATGGTAGCCGCCTCGTACCCCTTTCGGACAAACACTCGCTTCGCCGCTTCTATGATGCGAGACTCCATCTCATTCATATCTTTCGCTTCCATAATAAAATGTTATTTTTTGTTTTGTCACCATTGTTTGTCATTATTGTTTGACACATGCGTCAAAAGTAGTATAAAAAAATTACATAGCAAGTAAAACCTAAGTTTTCTTGCTATGTAATCCTTCTTTTTTTCATTCGAGAGGAAATACGATTCCTTTCGAGAGGAAGGCGGATTCCCTTCGAACCCGCCTTTCATTTCTATCGGAAGTAATTATTGGATCGTGCGAGCCTCAACTCCTTCGGTTGTAATCTCCACGGGATTGATCAATCCCTCCTCGTTGAACGTCATCTTCTCGATACAAGTCTCCCGGTGGTCACGTGTCTTGACCCCGGCCGGCCGGCGATGGTACACGATGTAGTAATCTTCCGAATTCGGCACATGCATGATCGAGTGGTGACCCGCTCCGTTTGCCATATCGAAATTTTGCCGCAAGACCTCCCCGATACGATTGAACGGGCCAAAAGGAGAATCGGAGATGGCGTAAGCGACCTTGTAATCCGGTCCGGTCCAGCCACCCTCACTCCACATGAAGTAATATTTACCATTCTTCTTAAACATAAACGGGCCTTCCACGTAATCCTTGGGAGTTACCTCTTTATAAATCGTTCCGTCCTCAAACGGTATAAGTCCGGTAAAGTCTTTATTCAAGCGTACCATGTTGCAGTGCTTCCAACCACCGTAATACATATAATACTCATCATTGTCAGCGTCGTGGAAAACAAACTGGTCGATCGGCTGCGCCCCATTCACGATCTCGTTGATCAGCGGCTTACCCAGCAAATCCTTATAAGGCCCTTCCGGACGATCGCTCACGGCAACACCGATACCTCCGATCTCTCCCTCGTGCACGTCATTCGCCCCAAAGAAAAGATAATACTTACCGTCCTTGTTGATTACTGAAGGAGCCCACATAGCGATCTTCGCCCATTTCACCTCAGCCGTATCAAGAATGGCGGTATGCTTGGTCCAACTCACCAAATCCTTGGAAGAGAAGCAATCGAAGAAGGTTTGCTTCTCATATAAATCACTCGTAGTCGGGTAAATCCAATAGGTATCCCCGTAAATAATTCCCTCCGGATCGGCGTACCAACCCTCGAATACAGGATTACCACTCTTCGCTACCTCTTCGCTTGGAGCCTGTTTAGGACCCCCGCAGGACATCAAGGCACCGGCCATCAATACTGTGTAAAACAGGCTTTTCTTTCCGTTTATCATCAATAGTAGATTATTTATTAGTAAATCAAATAGTATCTTTTAATTATTCGAGTTCTCCATGTTCTTCGCCAAACCACCTTCCGAGGTCTCCTTATAAAGACTGGGCAAATCATTACCTGTCTGGCGCATCACCTCAACCACCTGATCAAAACTTACCCGGTGTTTTCCGTCGGAGAAGTTCGAGAACGTATTCGCGTCAAGTGCACGGGCGGCGGCAAAAGCGTTTCGCTCGATACAAGGGATTTGTACCAAGCCACAAACAGGATCGCAAGTCAATCCCAAGTGATGCTCCAATCCCATCTCGGCGGCATACTCGATCTGCGCGGGCGTACCACCAAACAACTGACTGGCGGCAGCGGCAGCCATAGCGCAAGCCACGCCAACCTCACCTTGGCAACCTACCTCTGCCCCCGATACGGAGGCATTCGTACGCACCACATTTCCAAACAAGCCTGCCGTAGCCAACGCACGCAATATACGGGAATCACGGAACTCACGCGTCTCCTTCAAGTGATAAAGGACCGCAGGCATTACACCGCAAGAACCACAAGTCGGAGCGGTCACGATCTTCCCACCGCACGCATTCTCCTCAGACACCGCCAAGGCATAGGCATACACCATTCCCCGGCTCTTGATACTGCTGCCATAACCTTTCGCACGGATCATATAATCGGAAGCCTTACGACGAATGCCCAAACCTCCCGGCAAGATGCCTTCCGCTTCCAGACCACGACGAACCGCATCCTGCATCACTTCCCATACCTCAGCCAGATAATCCCAGATAGAAGGGCCTTCGTGCTGCTCGACATATTCCCAATAGGAATGGCCAGTCTTCTCACACCAAGCCTGTATCTCCTTGATCGTATGCATATCGTATACTTGCTCCGTCCTCAACTCATTGAAAGACTCGTTCGCCAAGGTTCCCCCGCCGATACTATATACGGTCCACGTATCCAGCTCCTCGCCACTCTCATTATACGACTCGAACAACATCCCGTTCGGGTGAAACGGCAAGAAAGTCTTGGGTTCCCAAGTAATATTTGTCTTCGCGACCGGCTGTAATACCTCAAGAATAGCTGCATCCGTCATATGGCCTTTTCCCGTAGCCGCTAGGCTACCATATAAGGTTACGTTAAAACGAACAGCGCCCCGGTTACGTTCCAAGAACATTTGTGCCGCACGCATCGGCCCCATAGTATGACTGCTTGAAGGGCCATGACCCATCCGGTATATTTGTTTGATTGATTCCATCTTTCTTCGATCTAAGTTTTCTTGTTTCTATACTTTAAGGAAAATATTATGTTTATAAAACGCATACAAAAGTACATAAATTACCGATACATTGCACATGGCAATGAGCACCGGATAATAATTTCCTAAATATTGCTGGGTTCCGAAAAACAAGGATTCGCCGATACACCTAAAACTTACCACGTTAGTGAGCATATAAGCCAGTATTGAATTCATGCCATACACTTTCAGCCAAGTCGTATACTTTCGATGCCCTTTATAGTCGATCCAATAATAGAACAACCCCATAAGCAAGAAACAGTACCCACTGCTCACCAATACCATCGAACTAGTCCACAGTTTCTTAATAACGGGAAGCTCGATACCCCAAAGCCATCCGGCGATAACCATACCCAGACCAATACCGAATAACATCCGTAATTTGAGCCGCTCGGAATATAATTTGTTCTTTAGGATATATCCGGCGAACAACCCGGTCAACACGGTTACCCCGAAATTCAAGCTGCTCAGTATCCATGTATAACGATACCAAGTAGCGAATATCACCTCCCCGTTCTCCACCGTCGCCCCATCCCGGAAACGTCCCAGTACGGTGCGATCGATCCATTCGGCCAAATTACTATCCGGTGTGTACGAACCTCCCCCATAGTTACCGACTGTAATAAACTCCATCGTTCCCCAAAAGATTAATAAAAGAGATGCCGCTATACCGATCTGTACCCGTATCCTTACATGCAAGAATAACAAGGAAGCAATCAAATACCCCATAGCGATCGACTGCAAAGTATTTGAATACAAATAAACCCGGTCCGGGTCCAAAGCCAATAAATTACCTTGGCACATCATACCGAAGACCCAAAGCAGTAGCACCCGTTTCCCGATCCGCCGATATACCGCCATCTTATCGGGCATATCCTTATAACGAGACAAAGAGAAAGGCATAGAAACTCCCGCCATGAATAAGAATAAGGGCATCACGAGATCCCACGTAGAGAATCCCTCCCATTCCACATGCGAGAATCCCCACATAAAAGAATTAAACCAAGGCATATCAATCGCATGGGCCAGCGGATGCAACACCATCTCCAACACCACTAAGCAAAAAAGGTCGAAGCCACGGAGTACGTCCAATGACTCCAACCGATTTAATTTCTTCTTCTCCATCCGTCTATTATACTTTCAAGAAAATACGTTGGCGATATAAGAAATACAAGAATCCCCAACAAACAGCGATATATGCGATAGCGCTAACCAAAGGCTGGGCGGTCTCGGGCATCAATTTCGCCAACCCTCCGAATATAGCCTCGGAAGTATAGGAGAAACGGATGAAACGCTGTGCCAAATAGATCGTAATAGAGTTCATGCCGATCACGGTAAAAAACAAGGTCCATTTACGCCACCCCAATACATCTATGATATAGAAGAACAAAGCAAACATCCAAACGGAATAAGCACCTACCACACAGACAAAAGAGCTTGTCCATAGCTTCTTATTGATAGGGAAGACCAAGCTCCATAACAAGCCGACGATCAACAATACAGCTCCCGCTCCTACTAAACAAAGCACTTTATTTCGGTCGGTCAGCCCCTCTTTCCGTAACTTAATCCATTCACCAGTGAACATACCCAACATTGCCGTGGCAATCGCAGGGACGGTGGAGAATAAACCCTCCGGATCAAAAACAGTCTCGTGCAAACGTCCGGGAAGAAACAGGCGGTCAATATACCCTACCAAGTTTCCCTCGAGCGTGAATGGCCCCGCTCCACCGGCGTCCGGCACAGGCACAAAAGCCATCGCCAGCCAATAGCCAACCAAAATAAGAACCGTTATCCCCGCACGCACTTTCCAACCGAAACGGACAAACAACAAGGCTGCGAACATCCATCCCAACCCGATACGCGCCAGCACGCTCGCACAACGCAGGTGGTCAAATTCGAACGACAATAGCCCGTTATATACCAATCCCAAGAAAACCAAGGTAATCCCCCGACGGACGATCTTCTTATAAATCGCCCCTTCCGTCATACCTTTTCCTCGTTGCTTCTCTAGTGAGAACGGAAACGAGATACCCGCAATAAAGAGGAACAATGGGAAGATCGTGTCGTGATGCGCCAATCCGTTCCATTCCACATGTTCCATCTGCCCGGCTATCGCCTGAAAAAAAGGATTCGGAAACAATGTCGCCAAAGCGACAAATAAAGAAGCACCGCCCATAATAAAGAGCATGTCAAAACCCCTAAGGGCATCCAATGATTGCAACCGCTGGGGTTGTTGTTTTTGTTTTTCCATATAATCTATTTACATTTAAAGTCAACACAAATATACTAAAACTCGCCCACATACGGATGGGATTTAACATAAAGACACCCCTAATCTTTCCCCTCGCATTCCTAATTCCGGTGTTAGATTATCGACCAACTCCGCATGGGTAATCCCGCAAAGGGTCGCATAGTCATAGTCTAAACTTATATCATTGAGTTGGTTCAAATCACTGAAATACAATACCGGATAAACATTCCAATCCTGCTCTAGCTGATCGATAGCCAATCCTTTAAACAGTTCTTTTTTCCCTTGGAAATAGGCTTCTAACGTAGATATCAATAAACTTTTCCCAAAACGGCGAGGACGACTCAGAAAGTAAGGCTTACCTTTCGTCACCAATTGGTAAATCAAGGCAGTCTTATCCACATATAAATAGTTCTCATTCCGAATATTTTCGAAACTCTGTATTCCTATCGGTAATTTACGCATAGTCGTCATAACCTTTTTTCTTACCACACCTGTTGTTGAACAAAGATAGAACTTTTTTCCGGAACAAGTCTCCGATTATAGTTTTCATTCTATGAAATACTCAATTTTTTCTACACTAATAGAGGGCGATATTTTACTTTCCATAAGCTGGAAGTAGAATATCGCCCTCTATTTTACAAGACAGTTTGTCTATGAGTAAGCACTAGATCTAAGGCATACAAATATTTCACTGAGTAAGATCACCTCATAGCCTTAGCAAAAGCTCTAATCGCATAATGAATAAAATAATAAACAGCCTTATACACCGGCAAATCCATCTCATTTCTCAAAATGTTCCACTGCCAACGCATGGCTTTTAATTTATTCGAAGAGACCGAATGGTCACTAACTCGGTAAAGAGCCGTCACCGTATTTGTGTTCTGCGCTTTATACCCTTGCTTTAAGATAGAAAGCCAACATACATAATCCTCATGCCCAATTTCCTTGAAAAATATCTTTCCCGTCAAGGCTGAATCATACATGGCTGTCAAGCATCCTATACAATTCCCTTTCAACAACAAACGATAATCAACCTCACAAGGAGCTATTACCTCACGCCCGCATCGCTCTCCGCCTAGACTTACTTTCTCATAGTTAGAGAAAACAATAGCGACCTCGGATTTCTCGAAGACTTTTAACTGATCGCTTAGCTTATTCGGTAACCATATATCATCGCTATCCAAGAAAGCAATATACCGTCCTTTCGCTTCCTTTATTCCCATATTACGGGGTAACGTAGGCGAACCGGATGGTTTATCCGTCCGTAAATATCGAATACGGAAATCTATTCTCGCATACTTTTGAATGATTGAGAGTGAATCATCACTAGAACAATCATCCACAATAATCATCTCCCAATCCCCAAACGATTGAGCCAATACGGACTCAATCGCTTGGGATATAAAAGGAGCCGCATTATAACACGGGGTTATAATGGATACAAGAGGCAACACGTTAAATACAAATGATTATTTAAATAAATAACGTTTCAACTTAGCGAATGCCTTAAGCGAACGTTTCAAGTCTGAAGGATTACGCAAACCGACTCTCAGCCTGTGTAAAATGTAACTGGCACGTAAATAATATTTCTTCCGTGCCCTATTACAGAAATCAACCATTTCCCCTGCGGAAAGATCCGGTAAAGACAATACGGTGTTATGTGTACCATCCGGCAAACAATACTTCTCATAATCCGTCTCTATATAGTTATTTTCCCTCGCCCACTGATAAGCCTCCGTACCGGGATAAGGTATCAACGGGAAAAACTGGGCGGTATCCGTATTCAACCTTAACGCTAACCGAAGAGTCTCTTCCATGGTTTCCCGGGTTTCGCCTTGGTTACCGACCATATAACAAGCATGTATTAACAAACCCGCCTTTTTAGCGTTGGCAACATACTGATAGAAATATTCCACCTTCGTTCCTTTCTTGATGTTATCCAATATCTGTTGGCTACCACTCTCTATACCCGGAATAATCAAACGACATCCGGCCTTTTTCATAGCCAACATCGTTTCCAAATCAAGGTCTACACGAGCATTACATAACCATTTCAGCCGTTTATTCAATTTCTTTTCCACTAACAAACGACAAATGTCCAATACTCGCTTCTTATTGGCTGTAAATGTATCATCTTCGATTACTACCTCTTTCACATCTGGGAAATTAGCGGCAATGTATTCGAACTCGGCCACCACATTCTCTGCGGATCGTGCCCGAAAAGCATGCCCATGCATCGTTTGCGGATAGACACAGAAATTACAACGAAAGGGACATCCACGCCCGGTAAATATCTGGATAGAGGGATATGTGGCAGCAGCGAAAAAGTAATCCCTCTCATTTAAATGTTCCTTGATAAATTGTGAGGCAAAAGGAAGATCATCCAAATTCTTCATCGGTGGCATAGGCGCGGTTCGTACAAACTCCTTCCCGTCCCAAAAACAAAGCCCTCGAACCTCCCGCAGATCCTTTCCTGCGTCCAGAACATTCGCTAGCTCATTCACGATACAATCATATTCTCCAATAGCGACCGCATCCACCGCATCCGAATAACCCAACGTCTCTTCTGCGCAAGCCGAAGGATGAGTCCCCACAAGCACGACAAACGAGTGAGGATACAATGCCTTCAGCTTCCCGGCAAAAGCAACGTCACTTTTAATGGAAGGCGTACTTGTATCTAAAACAAACAATGAATGCTCATTATCCGTCTTCCGAATAATGTTTAAAGACTGTTCCTCATTTAACTGTTTAGCTGGAGCATCCAAAAAAGAGACATTATGTCCCTGTTTGCTTGAATACAAAGCCGCATAAATCAGCCATAGAGGATAATATAAAGCCCCACTTTTCGTAATTGCTGGACTACGGGACTCACGAGAGAATTTTCCATACTCAGCCTTGAATGGAGGATTGATGAAATAGATGTTCATATAGATTTTCTTTTATAAGATTTTCCGTATAAAAACAATTCAAGAATAGGAGATATAGAGACTATGTTCTTAATCCATATAGAAGCATAGCTAATAAATAAAGAGAATATAAACAAAAACAAAAAACAAGGTATATTGTCCACCGATGACAACGTAATATAGTCCGTAATCACCAATAAAAACGCAAAAGGTCCGTTATGGGTCACATAAATAGATAAAGACTCACGCCCGAAATATTGGAACATATTATCTACCTGTCTATTCCAAGAAATATGGTGAACAATAAAGAACAAAGAAAAGATAGCGAATAACGACAACACAATCTTCATCAATTGGTTAAACATCGAGGACATATCATATACAAAAGAAGGGATCAGCAGGAAAAACATAACGAACGAAAACGTAAAAAACTTCTTATTATTCAGAATAAGACTCCTCAAATTCGTTTGTTTACACACGATAGACCCTAAAAAATAAAACATAAAATAATTAAATACAGATCGTATTCCTTCCGAGTAAATCGCATCCTTATACAGTAACATATACAACAAAATAACAAGTATAAATAAGAACAATAAAATTACTAAATCTACAAAAATAGACTTAGCATTTATTTGTTTATCGACCCATCTATAGACAAAAAAAAGAATAGAGAGAATGAACAGAGTAGCAAAGAACCACAATCCCCCTCCCCATGTTTTCACAAAGTTCAATACACAATCTATAAAGCTTTGATCTATCATTGTCCTTAAGAAAAAGAAAGGGATAACAACTCCCCAAGTAACCATGGGAAGTAACAATGTCCTCAACTTCTTTATTAGAAAAGAAATGGTTTCATTCCATCCAAAGCGTTCTATTCGAAATGTCATCTGAGCGACATACCCACTAATGAACATAAAAAGAGGCATGTGGAATGAATAAATAAAACGCCAAAGAAAACTATCCTCGCAATTGTTATACCCTATGACATGACCTAGTACAACAAGTAAGATTGCAATTCCTTTAAGTTGATCGATGTAAGATATTCTAAGATCGTTCATTTCTAGTAAAAAATTAGTTTATTATAAATGGTATATATTTACTAAACATGAAACGATCAACATATTCACTATACTTATCAATCCACATTTCTCTTGCATTTTTACTACATAAATCTATTCGCTCCTGAAGATCAAAACAAATAAAAAAAGACTCCAAATCCCTTAAACTTTCTCCTATGACAAACCCAGTTCTTCCCTTCTCTGTCTTATTTCCAACCAATGTCCCTTCTGTTGTTAATATTGGTTTTCCAAGAAATAGCCCTTCGTAATATTTATTAGGAGCTGCATACACGTTATTTAAAACAGTTTTTTCATATAAAGCGACAATTATATCTGAATTCGCCATTATTTCTAATCCTTTTTCATATGAAACCGTACCAAAATAATGAATATTAGAGACACAATCACTATACTCCTTCACCAATTTATCCATAATTCCAAATCCTGCAATATTAAGTTCTAATGAAGAATTATTTTTCACACATTCCAACAGTTTATCAATACCTCGATCCGCAGGCATAGTACCAACATAAGACAATATGACTTTATCCGACATATTTTGTTTATTAGGTAAGTTTTGATTTAGACTCGTAAAAAGAGTTGGTATATTAGGAAGAACCCATAAATTATGAGGTATATAGTTTAATTGTTCCGTTCTTTCTTCTTCACAAATTATAGTAATATCTGAATGCTTAAGAAAAAATCTCTCAAACGTCAATATTATTGTTTTTATTAGCCGATTATTAAAATGCCTTGAATCAACAAACCAATCAAAGATATCATATATAACTTTTTTTCCAAAAAACAACTTCAATATAATTGCAGGTAGGATTGTATCAAAATCACAAGCATGAATGACCTTGTACGATTTTTTATTTCTTAACAGATAACAAAATATATACCAGTTAAATCCTAATATTCCAAACGCATTTTTTAAACCTGTACCATACTTTGACTTTCTTTGATAATATGAGTGAATATGGTCATTTTTCAACTTACAACTTCTATCCCAACAAACTATTCTATAATTTATATTGTTAGCATATAAATAATCGCAATACTTTTGCACTCTAGGGTCAGGATTACAATCTAAACTTCTCAAAAAAACAATCATTTCAAATATTCTAACAAGATTTTCACAATTCTATGACTAGCCACTCCATCTCCATATGGATTTACCGTACGACTCATCGACTCATATTTTTCATTATCACACAGAAGATCAGAAACTGCAGAAATAATTTTATCACAATCGGTACCAACAAGTCGCACAGTTCCTGCTGAAACAGCTTCCGGTCGTTCCGTTGTATCTCGCATCACCAATACAGGTTTTCCAAGTCCAGGAGCCTCTTCTTGAACGCCGCCACTATCCGTCAATACAAGTGTTGATTTCTCCATTAAGTAAACAAATGACAAATATTCCAATGGTTCTATAAAAAACATATTATTCAAGTTGGATAAATCATCTCCAAATACCTCATGAATAGGTTTGCGAACATTAGGATTTAAGTGCATCGGATAAATAAAATCAATATCAGAATACTTTTGTGTCAATTCTTTAATTGCCTTAGATATACGAATAAAACCATCACCAAAATTCTCTCGTCGATGCCCTGTTATAAGTACCATTTTTTTCCCATCCAATAAGCGATTAACATCATACCCTCTTTCTCTTAAGACCTCTTTCTGCATTGCTTCCATAATCTTATCGGTCTTCATCTTTCGAACTACTTGAAGCAAAGCATCTATCACTGTATTACCGGTAACCCATATCAGATCAGGATTTACATTTTCCCTCATTAAGTTTTGTTTACCCAATAAAGTTGGTGCAAAATGATAAGTAGCAATACGACCGGTTATTTGTCGATTCATCTCTTCCGGCCAAGGATTATAAGTATTATGAGTACGCAAACCTGCCTCTATATGCCCAACAGGTATTCGTTGATAATAAGCAGCTAACGCTGCGACGGTAGAAGTAGTTGTATCACCATGTACTAAAACAAGGTCCGGTTGTACCTCTTTTAAAATATCACGCATACCTAACAACACACAAGATGTTACATCATACAGGTCTTGTCCCTGTCTCATAATATTCAAATCATAATCAGGTATTATTTCAAAAACATGTAATACTTGATCCAACATTTCACGATGTTGTCCCGTCACACAAACAACGCTTTTTAAATCATTAGGATATTTTTGAAATTCTTTGATTAAAGGAGCCATTTTAATAGCTTCAGGACGTGTTCCAAAAACAAATAATACTTTTTTCATATTTTATTTCCTTTGCAATTTAATGTGTCATTTATAAGGTTTATCCATTTTCCACCTATATATTCTGGATCAAAAGAATGAATTTTTTCCATACATCTATTTTTCATTTGTTGTAATTGTACAGGATCATTCATTAATTGGTGTAGCTTTTTAGCGTATTCTTTTTTCTTATAAGGAGATATTAAATACCCATTTATTCCATCATCTATAATATCAACAGCTGCAGAAAACGAATTATATAAAAGCGGGACAACACCAAAGGATTGACACTCTAATAATGTCATAGGGAATCCTTCATAGATGGATGTCATACAAAAAATTTTAGCACGCTTATAGTATTCATTAGGATCAACCATCCCAACAAACCTAACATTTCTCAAACGCATATTTTTAGATAGATTTTCTAAATATCTACGACAACTTCCGTCTCCTAGAATATAAAGTTTCCAACCTAGATCCTTATACTTACTTTCAATAATATACCAAATATCAAGCAATTTATCTACAGATTTCTGCGGCTCCAATCTACCCACAAAAACAACGACATTTTCTTTATCACTAGGCAATACAGGAATTTGTAAAATTGCAGGATTATTTATAACTTCAATTTTATCAAAGTTACTGTTTGTATTTATATAACAATAATCATTAAAATATTTTTTTGATAACAAAACAACGCAACTACTATTGTCAAATATAAATTTTCCGCCCTTAAAGCCTCTAAATACAGACTGAAAATAATACCACATTCGATAGATTAGCAATCTCGTAAAAGATGTATAAAAAAATATTTTAAAGAATTTATTTTCTCTTAGGAACAAATCTGGAGTATTATGAAGAACTGAGACTAAAGGAATTTTTAGTTCATTACACGCAATAGTACAACCGGCAGAAGTACGACTATTAACAGCCGTCTGATTAATTACAACATCTATTTCATTTTTAATTAAATACGATTTTATAAAATCGATATTACATAAGCTATTCATATTGCACTTATCTGGCAAACCAACTTGACACAACTCTGACTTTAACCCTTTATGGTTTTGCCAATACATTAAATACACAGAATATCCATTTGAATTTAAATATTCATATAAAAATCTAGTAACAGACTCTACTCCTCCAGATTGTTTTACAATTTCATAAGTAGAAAAAAATAAGACTCTCATACAAAATTCATTTTACATTTATATGACTAACACCTATTATATAAATATTGGTAGAAAACCAAAATGCAAAGAGTAGAAACAAAACAAAACAATTTGTCATTGATATACAGGAATATGTAAATCTATTAAACACATATTTACTCAGCAAATATATCATGGGAATTTTAACAACATTCAACCATCTCAAAAAGATATCATTATTCTCTATATTTAGAAAATAAAATATCGTTGACACATATATTATCCAAAATACAAAACGATACATAACTTTATCGATACAGGTTAGTATATTCTTCCGCAGCGTATAAAGTACAATAAAACTTAGCACATATAACACTACGACTTGTATATACATTATAACAACCCACCAAAATGATCCCTCCTGTGCTTCTTTCATCAAATACCCTCCTCCTTCTAGTTCCAACAAATCCGACAAATATTCTTCAATCAAAATATTTCCAAAATACACAAAAACAGGAATAACACATACAAGCAATAAGATTTTTTTTGTATTTATATTCATTATCAATAGTAATAAAAACAACAACATATATATTCCTGTTTTATGAAAAAAAGAACTCGATATCAAAAGCAATAATCCAAATAGAATTTTTTTAAGTTGTATTTTTTCATATAGTATTAAAAACAATCCTAAAAACATCATACATATAGATAACATTTGACGCCCCCCCGCCATATCATACAGTAATATAACACTATACAATATCAAGAAATACAATTTGTAGCACCTAACATATTGAAATATTCCCCATAGAAATATAAATGACACAATATACAATGTCAGCCTAAAAACAAAATAATTTCCACTTATTAATTGAATATACCATACATATATTGGTTCTAAAGCGACCAGAGGATCATTCACTTTAGACATTTTCATTAATTCCAAATAAGAATTATAATCAGCTGTAATATAACCATATACTGAAAATATGATAAAAAATACAAAGATTATAAAGTAAGATGATTTTTTTATTTTCTTATTCACACAGACTAAAAACAGCAAGAATAAAATAACAAAATTATAAATAAACCAAGAATAAGAATATAGCAAAATTGGCATTATTAGTTCAGATCAATTCATTAAACAATTTTTCCCATTCAAACACTACTTTATTTATATCATATAACTCAGATTTTTTAATAGCATTATTTCTCATATAACAAAGAGAAGTATCATCTAAAGACATCAAATATCGAAGTTTACAAATATACTCATTTTGTTTATTAAATGGAATTACATAGCCATTCACTCCATCATCAATAATATCATCAACAGCAGAAAAACTATCATAACATATTGGAATACAACCATATTTCATTCCTTCTATCAGTACCATTGGAAAACCCTCCGATTCTGATGTCAAACAAACGACAGTAGATTGATTAAAATAATATTCAGGAGAGTTAGTTGAACCTTCAAAATATACGTTTTTTATATTTTCCGATTTCACCAAGCTCTTATAGATTCCCACATCAGGACCATCACCTACAATAAGCAGATCCCAGTCTAAAAACTCTTCACACAAATATTTCCAGATATTAATCAACTCGGAAATTTTTTTTTGGGTTTCTACTAATCGTCCCACATAAAGTAGTTTTTTTCTATTTAAGAATAAACCATCTACTTTATCATCCACATTAAAACCATTTGGAATAGCTATAATTTTCTCATATTCACATCTTGACAATTCAGCACAAGATGAGACATAAGATTTTGACAACACAACCATCTTATCACTAACAAGAGATGCCATGATATATGATCTCCTAACTACATTATGTATATATACCTGATATATTGGCTTTAACATCCGTTTTAACACATTTTTTACTCCTCGGCCTTTTATCATTGTATCAAGACATTTAAAATCAACAAATGGATCATTATGGACAACGGTGATAAAAGCTGGAAAATATTTACCATTACCTTGTACATTTCCTTTTAATTTAAGCATCAACTTATTTACCTCATAGTCCATATTTTGATTAATAATAACATCGATTTCATTCTCCTGCAAAACCAACAAAAAATGGCGCCTATTTTCTCTGGAAAACAATTTTTCATTAGGCATATTTAAGCAAACAACTTTAGAATCAAGCCTACTCATATATTCACATTTATTTCCTTTAAAAAGAGATAATATACAGACATTATATCCTATTTTAACAAGACTATTAGACAAAGTTATAGTCATTTTTTCCACACCACCATATCTAGGAAATTGTTTTAGAATAAATAAAATATTCATAACTTTTACTGCTTAAAATTTCAAGTAAGAACTCTAATTGTATTTTTATCTCTTCCACACACGAACAAAATCATCCTTCCGATCTCTCAATATCATCATCGGCTTACAATTATGCGATGGGTCTATCAAATTTTGAATACCAGTTATTCATCATATTCAGCACTATGAGATTCACTTTCATAAGCCCAATATAATCGTCCTAACTCAACCCTTGCAGATCTGAAAAATTCCAAACCTTAACAGGTAGTCTTATATTTATTCCAATTCTTCAAGAATAAAAAATCAGCTTTCAACCGCGGAACAATATTCCTTTGCGCTTCCAGTAATTGAAAAAACGTATTCTTAAATTGATCTTCTTTTACAGATTTCTTTTGTTTCTCGTTAAATTCAAATTGCTCTCTCAATGTCAAATAAAGTAGCACCGCATTAAGCAAGCCGATCACAGGAGCTGTAAGTCCACCTATCGTATCCCCAATCTCGCCTATATGATCAAATATAACCTCATCCCCAAAAATAGGACGAGTGTACAAAAAGGAGCACAAACAGCAAAGACTGTCAAACAAAGTAAAATTACAAGAGCAACTAATTTTCTATTCATATTGCTATTATTCTCTTTTTATTCATACATGACACATCCGGATAAATCGCCTCATCAGATTTCTCATTCCCGGAGCAACACAAAGCAAAGTTAAAGTCGACAAAATAGAAAATACAAGAATACCCAATAATCCATCAAAAAACGTCGTATCTCCTTGCACCATTGAATACCTCATCCCAAGACAAACTATCACTCCGCAAAGCAACGCTGCCATCAAATGTCTCGCATACATAAATATGTATATACTCAATCGCTCATCCAAGCCCTTGCGAAACAAATAGTAAGGTTTCCAACAAAAAACGACCAACAACAAGCTGATCAGCACCCCAGATAACACACCATGTAATCCAAAGTAATATCCTAAAATAATAGATAGGCCAACATTCAGAGAGGCTTCCACTATTGGTGCCCAAATATCGCCAAACAAGCCGTAAGCATTGATATAGGCATCCACCGTCGTTCGGCTTAAATTAACAAACAGAATAGCTGTCATCAACAACAAACTCAAGGAATCCATGACATATTTCTTGCCTATCCAAAAGGAGACAAATGCTGGAGTAATCATAAGAACCCCGAAGCACATGATACAAGAGAACAAGAACCTTATAGAAAACAGTTCCGCAAATACACTCATAATCTTTCGTTTGTCCCCTTCAGCCACCAAATTTCCAATTCCAGCATTCATGCTATTAAACATAGCTGTCATCAGAGTTTGAACACCCATTACAATCAACATATAATTACCGTACAAAGCGACTACCGTTAATGTCGTATAGACATATATAATGATTGGGCTTGTTTGTGACAAGGCAAAACCTCCAATTTTATGAAAAAACAGTTGCTTGACCTTCGTAAGCACATCCGGATATTTCCTTGTCAACTCTCTACCTATAAGCAAATTTGTCTTTAAATAAGGATAAGTCCGGGCGATCACCCGATTCAAAGCCATTGAAGCCACCACAGCGAACACCATTTCCAATACCAGCCACCAAACATATCCATCATCCAAGAATCGAATCGCCAATATTTGGCAAAGTAATTTTGCTAACATCGAGGCTTTGTAACTATACTGTATCTTATACTCCTGTTGATCCGCAGACAAAACGATCTGCTTATAATTAACAAAATAGCTTAATAGCCCACTAACCAATAATACCCCAAAAGAGGCATACGCATACCATAAGGGCAACGGCATCTTGGCAAAGATCCAAGGGAAAAAGGCCATCAAGACCACACTTCCAGCTATCACGATCCATGCGATACGCCGATAGAGCCACCCTTGCAAGGATACGATTTCATTGATTGTATCCGTATCTTTCTCGGCAAGCGGTTTATAAAGGGTACAAGCAATAGCAGCTCCCACCCCCAATTCCGCAAGGTTCAAGAACTGCAGCAAATTGGTAGCCGTAGTATTCAACCCCAGCACCTCCGCCCCCAAATAATCCAAGAAAATCTTCCTTGAAAAGAATTGGAGGATCAGGTTGATGAAATAAAACACCAACGCCACCGAACTGTTTTTTATACTTTTGGATGTTCGTGAATCTGTTTTTGCCATATTCTTCACAAATCTATTTGCCCCAAGATACACTCACAAGTAAGAAACAAGCTATTCCACAAAGGAACTCCTTATAACTCGTTCCTACAAGCTAAAATTGTCGTATTTCTTTATGTGATTATTAAGGATGAGCGATCAGACTTTCGAGTTTAGCTAACAATTTACGTGTGAGTTCCAACAAAGGCAATACATCCTCACGCTCAAAGTCAAAGAAATCGTTATAATCCCCGGTAATACGATGTTGTAGCAAACGGGAATATAATCAGCTTTCATCTTTTGTCAACAAACCTTTAGAGACATAATTCAATTCTAATTGACCAACTACCCCATTATGGGTTTGCACCTTGAATCCGCTGTTATATCTTCCGCACTCAAGAATTGTATCCCCTTGTCTTTTACGCTGTGTACAAAGGGAGAGAAATGGTATCTCATCCAATCTTTCAAGGTGTAAAGCACCGGGCTGACGCACTCGTTTAACAACCAACCCAGCCCTACTAAAGGATAGGATATATTGTCATAATCCTCCACCTCGATTTTCGGTTTGTCCAACAAGATCAATATACCCCAATCCGAATCCGGACGTGCCTCGTTTCTGGCCTGCGAACCATACAAAAAAGCATGCCCTCCTGCCGGTATGACCTTACGCAAGGTCTCCTTGATTCGATTCAGCACGTCCGTTCTCATAAAATCTATGACTTTTATTGTTTCACTTCCGGGCAAGGATAAATAATGTACACCAAACTTACGCATAAATGCCCACATAATTTCATTCTGCCTGGTAGTGCAGGATTGGATAATCGCTCTCCTTAGTTTTCCTCATCTAAAATTTCTTCCCAAACGCAATGTTCAAGAACGTCTTCACCAATATCTTGAAATCGAACCACCACGAGCGATGCTCCAGATAGAACAAGTCATAGCGCAGACGGCGGAGCATCTTCTCCAGCGTATCCGTATAACCGTTATAGAGCGTGGCGTAAGAGGTCACACCCGGACGGATCTGGTACAGGAAGCGATAGCGGGGATCGCGTTCCATGATCTGGTCGATGTAGAACTTGCGTTCCGGACGGGGGCCGATAAAAGACATATCACCGATGAAGACATTCCATAATTGGGGAAGCTCGTCCAAATGATGCTCACGCAGGAACTTGCCCACATGCGTCATACGGGGATCAGCGCCTCCCTTGTAAAGGGCAGGGCCGAACTTCTCAGCGTCCAAACGCATGCTGCGGAACTTATAGATGTTAAACGGGCGACCGAAACGGCCGATACGCTCCTGCCTGAAGATAGCCGGGCCGCCATCCTCGCGCCTTACGGCGATGTAGCAGATCAAGAACAAGGGGGAGAATACGACCAAGGCGATAAAGGCCAAAAGACAATCCCCTATACGCTTCACGTTACGCTCGAAGGCGTTCATCCCATCTGAGATAAAATCAGTAGATTTTCCAAAACTCTCTTCTAAAATCATGGCTAGTTAATTAGTCGATGAAGGCAGGCACGAGGTTAAAACTTAATCTCATTTGCATAGCCCATCCTTAAATTATTTCTTTCCTCCGTTCATTTCCTCCTCTTTCTTATAATCGATATACCGCTCCAAGGCCTCACGTGCCAGACGGCGGAAAAGTTCCTCGTCCGACAGATGGTCCCAAAGGAGATCTACCAATCGATAGTAAACGCTAAAGTGCATGTCCTTGCCTTTTTAAAAGAATTGTAAGTGTCACTGCCAATGCCTCCGCTTATGCGGATAATGGACTTGGTCAGTCTGGTGACTTGTAAAACCGTGGCGATGTAATCGCCCAAACGGGGAAATGATTGTCTGTGATACATGTCTGGTTTGTTATTATTTTTATACAGTCCTTATGGAGACCCCAAGTAATGCAAATAATGCAAGTAATGCAGCACCTTTTTCCCACACACGTGCGTACATTGTATAAAACAAGAATTTTACACTAAACGATCACAAACAAGGCATGGAACGATCCGGAAGAGAAACGCTGGATAGCCGTATGAAAGTTTGATTCGACACATATAATGTACACGTGCGTGTGTGGGAAAAAGGTGCTGCATTACTTGCATTACTTGCACCTGTTTTCCCCGGCATCGGTTCCATCCCGCACGTATATCGGCATCGACTCACGCCTACGTTCGTATAGGCCTACACCGATATACGTGTGGGGCGACGTCGATATACGTGTAAAACGATGCCCTTATACGTATGCCACACTCATACGGTCTCGCTTAGCAATGGCAATCCCTCCACCTCTCTCTTATGCCAGCCTTGGTAATCAGACAGGGAAAAACCGGGGACGGTCAATTGCTTGTAATCCTTATCGTCTCTTCGCAAGATGTGCTTGCGGGCATACGAGCGGAGCGAACGATCCGTCACGGATACCATCACCACAGGAAACGGGTAGCCGAGCAAGCGCATCGGCGTGACCTCGCTGTCCGGGAACACACGGCGCAACTGATAGGCCGAGCACTCGAACGCCACCCAATAAGGCCCCGTGCAATACAGGTGGATCGAGTTTTGGTTCGTACGCTCACGCCCCATGATCTCACCCAAATGCTCGTTCAGCAACCGCACCAAACGAACGCCGGAAGGAAGGGAAGACATTTTGATTTTTGATTTATTATTTAAACTGTCTACTGTTAACTTATTTCATGGTTGAGCCACCGATCGTAATCGTCCAGCCGGCGGATCAACGACAACTTGCTTTTCTTGGGCGAGGACTCACTTCGCCACGGATCCACAACCTCGTGCGCCATCTGACGGTAAAGACTGCTGTCCGTGCAACCGTAGAGCGTCACAAGCAACAAGGCACGGGATTGCGGAGCTTTCACCGCCAGGAGCATACCGCGCATCGTGGCGAGCAAACGAGCGAACTCTTCTTTTTCGCCCAGTAGCTTGTAGGCGGAAAGGAGCGACGAATAGACCTTGCAGCGCATCACGTCCGTCTCCGCACGGAGAGAACCATAGGCTCTCAATACCTCACGCGCCAAGCGGGTATCCTCCTCCCCTACGCTACCGGAGGCGTGATAACGGCCCAACGCGTCGTGCAGGCCATCCCGCAGGCGATCGTTGTCCAGATGGGTATAGACATGCTTACCATTGGTGTTCAGCTCGATCAGCTCGTACTCGCCCGGCTTCACCTCCAACAAGGGAACCCACATGCAATCGAGGATACGGGCCATCACATCCTTGTGACCGCCGCCCGGCTGGATCACCACCTCAGCCTCCATCCCGGCGAAATAGCCGGACGTGATACGTACACGGTCACCCTTCAGCAGGCGGCCACTGTCCGGAACGTACACCGGAAGCTCGTTGGAGTAAGACTCCGCTACCCAACGTAAGTTTCCCATCTCGCTATCCGACAGGTAAGGGAAATGGGGCGTGCCCCCGGAAGAGACACGGGGAAGGAAATTATATAAGGGGAGCGTCTGCTTCATCCGGAAGATCTCCTCCACCGAGGACCGGATAAACACGTAGTTGAACAGCAGGGGACGCCTCGTGTTGACCAGCTTGCCGTCCACCTTCCTCACCTCCACGTACGAGGGGGCGAAATACTCGAACAACGTCTCCCCGCGACGCTCGCGACGGGAAAGCTCGGCATCCAACCCTCTTGAGGGACTGATCCTATCGCGCCTGCCACCCGCGGCGGTAGGGAGCGTCAGCACGTACCAGCGAACGGTCTTCAGGTCTTGGCGCTTACAGACCCGCTCCATACCCCTATCCGGGCAATCGTTCCTCAAAACATTCATCGACATGATTCTTTTTTCCTTGGAGTATTTCAAGATATCCACCAAGCCTAACGACAATTCAAAGCCCTGCCAAGACCCTATCGTTTCTTCTTGACAAACAACGCTTTAAGTATTCAATTATGGTATTTCTGAAAATTACCATCACTTGCGATTTTTAAGCTACTTGGGAAGTAGCTTAAAAGATGGGAAAATGGTCACCACACAGTTGTAGAGACGGGGCACGCCTCATCTCTACGTGAATGTAGATGCAATTTTTGTGAGGTAACGGGATGATATAGGAAATATGAGATCATTCCGTCTCTATCGTTGTGTCCATAACCCAAGAATAGGAACGAAGATATAAGGAGAATCAAAGTCGGAACATAAAGAACAGAGCACAAATAAAGTCTAATGTTTGCTTGTGTCTTGTTATTTTTTATTACATTTGCGCCGTGAAAGAATACGCTACTTCCCAAGTAGCAAGCCTCCTACCCCACTTTGGGTATCGGTTTACACACGCTCTCAAAACAATTCCGGTTCACCTTCGACAAACGCTCCAACGAGAAGCTCTTCAAATAGATCTGTGTTGTCTTAATAGACTTATGCCCCAACAACTCACTGATAACCTCGATCGATACATCTTGTTCCTTCAAGAACGAGGCGAATGAATGACGGATCGTATACGAGGTGACCGGAAGAGTAACGCCTGTCGATCTCGCCAACAACTTCAAGTCATGGTTAAAGCGGGACAAGGTCCTGTTATATTCTTTGTAGGCCGCCTCACCGGTTCTCGTTCCACTCAAAAAAGGAAATAAATAAAAGGATTCCTTTGCCGTACAAGCGGACAACTCATCCAACAGCCGCAACGCCCCGGAGGGAATCTCCAGCTGTATGAGAGACCCGCTCTTTTGTCGGTGATACTGCAATATCCCATCCCGGATATTCTCCCATTTCAAATGCGTGAGATCCACAAACGCTATCCCGCTGAACGCGAACATCAACCGAACGGTCAACTGTACACGCCGCAAGGACGGATCCCCCAACGGGGCGTTAAACATACGCTCCAGCATCTCTCGCGGCAACGCCTTCTTCCGCTTGCTTTCAACGCCCGTGAAGACATCTTTGAACAGGTTGGGTACAAAGGGAGCCTCGTTCGCCTCCACGGCTAAGTTATAAATGTGACGAATCCGACGCATATAGGTAGACACCGTATTCAACGAACGGCCCTTGTCCAACAACCATGACTGATAGCACAAAAGCCTGTTCCTATTAATATAGGCATAAGGAATCGCCTCCATACCGCAAAAGCACTTGAACGAGTTCAAGGCATCTTGATAACTCTTCGCCGTGGAATACCGTTTTTTCTCACGCAGACAAGCCATGTAGATGGACAGGCCCATAACAAAATCTTCTTCTTTTTTCATATCTTCTCCTTAATAAAAAGGCCAAAAATACTACCTTTGTACACTATTAATTAAGTAAACCATATTTAGAGTAAAAACATTACCATGAAGAGATTTTGGAGTATTCCACTTATGCTCATGCTATTCGCATGCCAAACTCCCAAAGAGAGTAGAGAGGAATTATCGCTTGCCGGTTGCTGGGAATTACGATTGGATTCAACAGATGTCACCGAGCAAGTTCAATTACCGGGTACCACGGACACCAACCAAAAAGGATACCCTAACAATGATAAGGAGGAGACAACTCATTTGTCTAGGCCCTTCCGCTATCAAGGTAAGGCTTGGTATCAGAAAGAGATCACGATTCCGGAGAACTGGGAAGGCAAGAGCATTTGGTTAATCTTGGAGCGAACAAAACCGACCCAAATATGGGTAGATAGCATATATGTCGGTTCATCCGACCATATTTCCACCCCTCAAGAATACGATCTGTCCACATATCTCCGGGCTGGGAAGCATCACTTGACTATTCTAGTCGATAACGGTTTGAGCGTTCCGCCCCAATTATTGGACAATTCACACGCTTATACGGAATCCACGCAGACAAACTGGAACGGTATTATCGGAGACCTGAAATTGGAAGCCCGTCCACAATTCCATATCCGCCGGATACAAGTATATCCACATGCGGATCAAAAAACGGTGGACGTAAAAATAAAGCTTTCAAATCCATTCGAGCAAATGATCGTAGCCGCCGTTCAAATAGAGATGGAGGCTTTCAACACAGGCTTAGAGCACCATATCAAATTCAATAAGAATATCGTAGTTCAACAAGACGAGATCATATTCCAAATACCGATGGGTGATGACGCCTTGGAATGGAGCGAGTTCTCCCCTACCCTGTATCGCTTGACCGCGAACATCCAAGGAGAGAATATCCAAGATAGCCAAAGTACTACTTTCGGATTAAGAGATTTCAAAGCAGAAGGAACACAATTCAACATCAACGGATTGACCACCTTCCTTCGTGGAAAACACGATGCTTGCGTATTTCCGCTTACAGGCCATGTACCGATGGATACCGCAGCATGGAGACGCTATTTCCGCATCGCCAAGGAATACGGTATCAATCATTGCCGTTTCCATTCATGGTGTCCTCCTAAAGCTTGTTTCGAGGCGGCCGATATCGAAGGTTTTTACCTCCAACCGGAACTACCTTTCTGGGGAAAGATGGAAAAGGGCGATACCACTTTGATCCATTTCCTCACCAAAGAAGGATTACAAATACAGGAGGCTTACGGGAATCACGCCTCTTTCGTCATGATGGCGATCGGCAACGAGCTTTCCGGGGATCAAGAAGCGATGGTAGACATGATCGCCCGTTTCCGTAGTGAGGACGGACGGCATTTATACGCATCTGGATCGAATGACTATCTAGGCTTCAACGGCCCTGCGGCGGGTGACGATTACTTCACGACCTGTCGAGTCCCCGGCGCTAACGTATTCAGCAACCATACCCGGGGTTCCTTCTCTTTCGCAGATGCGGAGGATGGCGGTTATATCAACCATACCTATCCAAACTCGGTCATGAATTTCGAATCCGCTATCGAACAATGTTCATTGCCTATCATCGGACATGAGACCGGGCAATTCCAATGTTATCCGAATTATGAGGAAATCAAGAAATATACCGGGGCACTAAAACCTTGGAATCTGGAGATATTCCGCAAACGACTGGGCGAGTCCTGTATGGCCGGACAAGCGGATGATTTCTTCAAGGCTTCCGGTAAATGGATGGCGCAACTTTACCGGGCCGAGATGGAAATGGCGTTCCGTACTCCGGGAATGGCCGGCTTCCAATTATTGGATTTACAGGATTATCCGGGACAGGGCACGGCGTTAGTCGGTATCTTGGACGCTTTTATGGATAATAAGGGCTTGATAACCGCCAAGGAATGGAAAGAGTCTTGCGATGATGTCGTATTACTGGCTCTCCTACCTAAATTCTGTTACTCTGGGAATGAGGCGCTCAAAGGCTCCATCAAGGTAGCGAACTATACACCTACCACTTTAAAAGGGAAACATCTAACTTGGACCTTGACGAATAGTCAAGATCAAGTAATCGCCCAAAACAACATACCGCTGCAAATCAATCAAGGTACGTTGGCCGAGGTAGGCCCATTAAATATCGCTTTACCTGCCATTCAAGAGGCTGAGACCTATACTTTACGGCTGGCGATCGAGGGCACGGATTATCACAATCATTATCCGTTATGGATTTATCCGGAACATAATAACGTGCAAATCCCTACGGATATCAATGTTATTAAGAAATGGGATAAACAGGCCGAGAACTTATTGGCGAACGGGGCGAAAGTATTGTGGTTCCCGGATGCCAAGACTTACAAGAACGTGACGGTAGAAGGATTATTCCAGACAGATTACTGGAATTACCGGATGTTTAAGTCCATCTGCGAATGGGTAAAGAAACCGGTCTCTCCGGGTACCCTCGGATTATTAATGAATCCCTCTCATCCGGTTTTCGCTCATTTCCCGACGGATTTCCATACAAACTGGCAATGGTTCACGATGATAAAGAATAGCCATCCGTTGATACTGGACCAGCTTCCGGATAATTACAGGCCAATCGTACAGGTGATCGATAACGTGGAGCGTAATCATAAATTAGGGATGATCCAAGAATTCAATGTCGGCCCGGGCAAGTTATTAATCTGTATGACAGACTTGGAAACCCAACAAGAATACCCGGAAGCCCGCCAATTATACCGTAGCTTATTAAGTTATATGGATTCCTCCGAGTTCTCGCCTCAGATGACATTAACGCCCGCTCAATTGATTGAGTTATTCACGCATCAAGTCGGAGATTCGAAGATTAAGGAATTAGGGAATATCTCGTATGATGAGTAAGCGAGAATAGATATCCGTATAAGTCCCCACCGTAGAACGGGCGTTGGGAGCGGGCTTCCGCTGGTCTATCACGATAGCGACCGGCAGATTCCCGATCCGGTCTACATGCGGACGGCCATATTTGGGCAGGTATTGCTGCACGAAACTGGGGAATGTCTCATTCAACTCCCGGCGTGAACTGGCGGCGATGGTATCCAATACCAACGAAGACTTTCCGGAACCCGAGACCCCGGTGAATATAGTGATTTGCTTCTTCGGAATATCCAGAGAGATATGTTTCAAGTTATTCTCATAAGCTCCCTCGATCTTGATATATTCTTGATTTGACATAACCAATGACTTTAATGAACGAATGACAAATATACGATCTAATCCTGTCTTTTTAATAGATATAAGGCGTATCTTGTAACACAACCTTTTGAGAGAGATTGCCAAGTAGAGGAAAGAGGATAGCTATATATGGCGCTTTTTACTCAAAAAGGCCGCTTTTTATACACGATAGATCATGAAAGCCTACGCAACTAGTCGTGTTAGGCAACGCCAATAGTCACGTTGGGCATCGAAAGCAGTCATGAATAGGGTTATGAACTGTCATGAATAGGCATCATAACCCTATCATTTCCCCATCGTAACCCTATGAGATAGCCCAAACAACCCATAAGATATGAATTACGATTCTCCGGGACTTAACTTTACAATTTGTCAATTTGATTATTCTGTCGAAAGACACCATCTTATTAAGGCATTTAATTCGTCGCATGGAAAGGAGCCTTGAATTCCGGACGGAGCGTACAGGTATCTTCCAATGGGAAATCCCGAGGGGCCTCTTGCGTCACTTCCCCGGTGGCTGCCCATTCAGCCCCTCTTAGTAAGGTTACCTGAAAACCCGTACACTCCATCGAGTAAATCATATTCGGGTCATTGCCGCAATGCCCCAACAGATCGACAAAGACACGCCCCTTCCCCCACTTCACCGTCCACATCAACGGTTCATGGCGTCCACGCTCATAAGCGGTAGCCAATATCTCCACATTCCGTACCGGACCACGCAAGCGGGTATAAATCTCGTCCTTAAAATGTTTCCATCTTATAGGCAGACCTTTCAAAATAGGGTGCTCCGGCGCACGATGCTCTAGGATCGTCTCATGCTGCAAGCCATGATAACCCGCATAACCGGGTGTATAATCGTATACATATTTGCCCTCTTTCCAATACAGGTAAGGACCGTCTTTCTCGTTTCGCCCCTCCCAAGCTCCCATGCCGATTATCTCGTTGTACGCTTTCCAACCGGCCATAGGTACCACGGAGGAATGGATAATCACGACCCCACCACCATCCGCTACATAGTTCTCGAAAGCTTTTTGGACAGGCTCGGGCCAGACTTCACCTCCGTAATTAACAACAACCAAGTTATATTTAGCGAAATCGGGCTTAAAGGTATTTATATCTCCTCCGAAATCCGGGGTAAAGACGAAATCCACCTTAAACATTCCACTGTTCTCTAAAATCTGCTTCATGGCCTCGCAAGCACCTCGCCAATAATGACTACCATCTTGCCCGGCGATCATCATCGTTTTTATCACCTTTTTCTGGGCGTAAGAGGTTGAGGCTGATAAGGCGCAACAGATAAGCGCTATAAAATAGATATACTTTCTCATGGTTGTTGGGGGTTAAATTTTTCACTCTCGGGGCTCCATTCGATACGGTCGTAGCAACGGGTGGTTCGCAAATTATATCCTCGCTCATCAACCGTAAACTTCCCATCCTTGAAATAATCGATATATAACTCGGAGATCCCGTCATTATTGCGATCCTCCACTGTAAGCGCATATTTATCCGTCACATAGATCTCATCCGATATATATTGGATCTCTTTCGTATAATTATCCACGATCACGTAATAAAACTTAAACAGGTCGAAAGTAGGGTAATGCCCATTATCCCGCCCGAAAAGCATGACCTCTTCCATAGCGGCATCATCATCCATATTCGCTAAAACGGATTGTTGAAACCAAAAGCCGTCTTTTTGCGCTTGCGGAGGAATCCGGTCCCAACCCTCTTGATGGGCTGTCACCCGGAATTGGGCATGGGCACCCATACAAACAAAAAGCAGGAGAACCCAATAAATCAATCGTCTTATCATGTCTATCATTTTTAATTATTATTCATATTTATAAGGCACAAATGTAATGATATGTCTCTTATTGATTATATTTGTCTTGTATTAAATTCACCTTTAATCTAAATATATTATGAGCGATCAACCAATAGATTTTACGCAACGTAACATAGCCATCGACATCCTCCGGGCCGTCACGATATGCGTGATGATCTTCGAAAGCGTACATCAAATTAAAAATTTAAACATTAAAACATATCACTATATGAAAAAGATTATCGGACTATTCTTGCTTATATGGACTATAGGTTCGGCCCAAGTTTCCGCCCAATCAGAGACAAACCGTTTAGATAGTATCATGCCCGTACGAGGCTTGGCCATCGCCGCTCCATCCGCGCAGAAGTTGGATCTATTCTTGAAGTTTGTCCAAGAGGAACTGGCTCCCAGTCATTTCAACTTGTTGATTCTACGGGTAGACTGGAATTATGCCTATGAGTCCCATCCAGAACTGAGGGATCCGACCCCACTCACACGAGAGGATGTGAAAAAGATCGTAAAGGTTTGCCGGGATAACGGAATACGTATCGCTCCCCAGATCAATCTCTTGGGGCATCAATCATGGGCTGAGACTACCTACGCTTTATTACGTGAGTATCCGGAGTTCGACGAGACGCCACACGTGGATACCAAGAACTATATGGGTTGGCCCAACTCAGACGGGCTTTATTGTAAAAGTTACTGCCCGCTTCATCCGGAAGTACATAAAATCGTATTCGCTTTAGTAGACGAGTTGACGGATGTTTTCGAGACTCAATTATTCCATGCAGGGATGGACGAGGTCTTTTATATCGGACATGATAGTTGCGCCCGTTGTGGCGGACATGACAAGGCTGAGTTATATGCCGGTGAGGTCACTAAAATACAAAACCACTTAGCCTCACAAGGCAAACGATTGATGATATGGGGAGACCGCCTGATCGATGGCAAGACTACCGGGATCGGCGCTTGGGAAGCTAGCATGAACAATACCTACCGTGCGATCGACTTGATCCCGAAAGATGTCTTTATCTGCGACTGGCATTATGAGCGTGCCGAGCAGACCGCTGTTTACTTTGCCATGAAAGGCTTCGACGTTGCTACATGCCCTTGGCGTAAACCTCAGATAGCGCTTCAACAGGTAGATGATATGATCCATTTCCGCCAGCATTCAAATCCGGAAATGTCTCGCCATTTCCAAGGAATTATCGAGACAGTCTGGTCCGGTGCAGACAGTTTCCTCGAGGCCTATTATAACCCGACTACCTATAAGCAAGAGGTCTCGGACGCTGTCACGGTCAAGAAACTGATTGAGAAATATAAGGCCTTGGAGAATCGGTGAATGTAATTTAGGTCATAATTCCTGTAATCCATCTACAAAAGTTTCTCTGGATTTCATCGATCTTTGCCGTTGCAATCGAAAAGGGATAAACAAACCAAGAAGTAGAACTTATTAAAATAGCAATTATGACACTAAACGAATTCTTGAAGTACGTAGAAACAGGAAAGCCTCTTAAAGGAGACGAGATCCATCAGTTTATGAACGAGATGAGCGATGAGGCCAGACGCATGACATTCGAGTTAAACGGCTCATATCACGATCCCGAGGAAATCCGTGAGCTGTTATCCCGCTTGTTTAATAAGCCGGTCGATCCGTCTTTTCGTGTATTCCCCCCGTTCTATACGGATTTTGGGAAGAATATCACGGTAGGCAAGAACGTTTTCATCAACGCTTGCTGTCATTTTCAAGATCATGGCGGGGTGACACTGGACGACGGTTGCCAGATCGGGCATAACGTGGTCTTTGCCACCCTCAACCACGGCTTCGCCCCCGAAGACCGGAGCACTACCTACCCTGCCCCGATCGTTCTGAAAAAGAATGTCTGGGTAGGCTCGAACGCAACGATCCTATCCGGCGTAACCATTGGCGAGAACGCTATAGTCGGAGCCGGCTCGGTAGTTACTAAAGATGTACCGGACAATGCCATCGTGGGAGGTGTTCCCGCCAAGGTCATAAAATACATCCAATAACCCGTAACACCGATTACGACATCTGGGATTTCCGATATTCATTCGGGGTACACCCCACGGTCTTCTTGAATATACGGCTGAAGTGCTGGGAGTATTGGAATCCTAGGTCGTAAGCGATTTGGCTGACGGTCTTGTTTGTCCCTAATATCCATTCTTTCGCTAAGGAAATAATCCGGTCTTGTATATTTTCTTGGGCAGTTTTCCCTGTCTCTTTCTTGATCAGATCACCGAAATAGTTCGGGGACAAACAAATCTTCTCGGCGAAATACCGTACAGTAGGTAGCCCCTCCTGTCTTAACAGATCGCTTTGCAGGTATTCATCCAGTAATCGTTCGAACCTCACCAACACATCCTTATTCGTCTCCGCACGGGTCGTAAACTGACGGTCATAAAAACGCAGGCAATAATCGAGCAGCAACTCGATATTCATCGCGATCAGCCGTTTGCTATGCTTGTCGATGGAGTGCTCCAACTCGATCTGGATTTTCCTCAGGCAATCCACGAAGATCCCCTTCTCTTCCTCAGAGAGATGTAACGCCTCGTTTGATTCATAGGAGAAGAAAGAATAACGCTTGATGTCCCGTCCCAAAGCCGTACCACGGATCAAGTCCGGATGGAAAAGCAACCCATGCGCCAAAGGCCGGGTCCCATCCTTAAGCTCAATACCCGTCACCTGCCCGGGAGCGAAGCCTACCACGGTTCCTTCTTGATAATCATAATATTGCCTCCCATACCGAATATCCCCGCATTTCGTATCTTTCAGGAAAAGTCCGTATATACCATAATTAACCCGGAAATTAGTAGGCCATGTCTCGGACTTGGATAAATCTACCACGCTCACCAATGGGTGCAACGTCTCCAAGCCAAACATCTTGTTGTATTGATCAACGGTATCGATCTTTATTAGATTCTCCATAAGGCTATCTGTTTTATTGGTCTCAAAGATAAACATTCCCAATATAACAACCTCATGCCATCAGGCAAAATCCATCGAACCGGATGATATCGTACTAAAATATGTATTAAAGGAAAATTTAAAAAGAGGAAGGAGAAATAAAAAGCGGTCTGGACGGGACTCGAACCCGCGACCCCATGCGTGACAGGCATGTATTCTAACCAGCTGAACTACCAGACCAAAATGTTATTCTTTATCGCTATTCCGTTGAATTGCGGTGCAAAGATAGGTGCTTTTTTTGAATTCGCAATAGTTTAGGATGAAAAAATTAGAACAAATCGATAAATTTCATACTTTTGTCCCCCATATATAATTAACACTAGCATGAAAAATACTCCTGTAGACTATCAGACAGCCAGACGGATTATCGATGGCTTTGGACTTCCTGATTTTGGGAAAGCGACTATCCGGGAGGTAGTTGCCATATCCACGCAATTGGAACAAGAAACGGGAACCGAGTTCATCCATATGGAAATGGGCGTACCGGGCTTGAAAGCCGCTCAAGTAGGCGTAGACGCTGAGATCGAAGCCCTTCGTAACGGTATAGCGTCTATCTACCCGAACATCAACGGAACTCCCGAAGTGAAAAAGCAAGCTTCCCGCTTTATCAAGGCGTTTATAAATATAGATATAGACCCGGAGTGTTGCGTACCCGTAACCGGTTCCATGCAGGGCACATACGCCTCTTTCCTTACGGCCGGACAATGTACGCCGGGAAAAGACACCATCTTGTTTATCGACCCCGGATTCCCCGTGCAGAAACAGCAAATAGCCGTTATGGGCTATAAATATGAGTCGTTCGACGTATACGAATACCGTGGCGAGCGATTGCGTGAGGCCTTGGAAACGCATCTTTCCAAAGGCAATATTGCCGCGATGATCTATTCCAACCCGAACAATCCGGCTTGGTTCTGCCTCACCGACGAGGAGTTGAAGATCATCGGCGAGATGGCCAACAAATACGACGTGATTGTCATAGAGGACCTCGCCTATTTCGCCATGGATTTCCGCAAGGACCTCGGATGTCCTTTCGAGCCTCCTTACCAAGCGAGCGTAGCCCGTTATACCGATAATTATATCATGCAGATATCCGGTTCCAAAGCGTTCAGCTATGCCGGGCAGCGTATCGGCGTGACAGCGATCTCCAATAAACTTTACCATCGCTCCTATCCGGGATTGACCCAGCGCTATGGAGGCGGTACGTTCGGTACGGTATATATCCACCGTGTCTTATACGCCCTATCTTCCGGAACCAGCCACTCGGCCCAATTCGCCTTAGCCGCCATGTTCAAGGCCGCCGCGGACGGTACGTTCGACTTTGTCTCGCAAGTGAAAGAATACGGACGTCGTGCGGAGAAACTAAAGAAGATTTTTACGGATCATGGTTTCACAATCGTTTATGATCACGATCTGGACCAACCGATAGCCGACGGTTTCTATTTCACGATCGGTTACCCGGGAATGACCGGCGGACAATTGATGGAAGAGCTGGTTTATTACGGAGTAAGCGCCATATCATTAAGTACCACAGGTAGTAACCAACAAGGACTACGGGCTTGTACCTCTTTCATAAAAGATCACCAATATGATTTGCTGGACGAAAGACTGAGATTATTCGAGGAAAATCATCAAGCATAAATTAACAATAAGCCCGGTCGGTTCACGTTTATTAACTTGAATCCCGGGCTTTTCATTTGCTTCTTATTAAAAAACGCCTTATATTGTCGGTGAATTAGTAACAACCTAACATTCACGATCATGGCATCTTATAAAAATATATTTAAAATAACACATAACGATGTCCTTCCTATTCAAGGAAGTATTCTGATTGCCGAGCCTTTTTTACAAGATGCCTATTTCCAACGTTCCGTCGTATTATTAATAGAGCATACGGAACACGGATCGATGGGATTTGTCTTGAATAAAAAAACGGATCTTATCGTAAACTCTTTTTTCAAGGAGTTTGCCGAATTTCCGGAGATACCGATTTATCTGGGGGGGCCGGTCAGCCCCAACCGTTTGTTCTTTATTCATTCCTTAGGGGATAATATCATTCCGGATGCGTTAAAGATCAATGATTATTTATATTTCGACGGGGATTTCAACGCATTGAAACGATACATCCTCAACGGGCACCCAATCGATGGGAAAGTGAAGTTTTTCTTGGGATACTCCGGATGGACCGAAGGGCAATTAAACCATGAAATCAAACGGAACTCGTGGGCCGTAAGCCATATCACCACCGATAATATCCTGTCTGCCGATGGGGAGGGCTATTGGAAAGATTCCGTAGAATTATTAGGCAATGATTATAAAACTTGGACAAAATATCCGAAGGACCCGTATTTAAATTAACTGCATTATGCAGACATCGGAATAACCATCCGGTGTCCTGATCCAGTCCTTAAGCGTCCCCGCCTCGACAAATCCCAGACGGGTAAATAATTTCTTGCTAGGCTCGTTCGCCACGGGAATATGCACATAAAGTTGATGAAGCTTCAAAAACGTATAAGCGTATTCCATCAATAGTCTTAACGCTTCCGTAGCAAAGCCACGTCCTTGATACCTACGATCCAGCATAATACCGCAAGCCGCCCGATTCGGATGCGGCTCAAAATCGAATAAATCCACGATCCCCACGGAAGTCCCCGTATCGCATTCCTCGATCATGAAGCGAAGTTGGCGAGACTCATAGATACTCCGGTCGCTACCCGCTATATATTCCTTCAATATATAACGGGAATAGGGCGCCAAGGTATTCCCTACTTCCCATAACTCCGGATCATTCTCCCAACGATACAACAACTCCAGATCCTCTGGTTCCAATGCCCTCAAACGGACTCTATCATTCGACAACAACATATTTACTCAAGGATTACTTAAACAAGCCGACCACTCTTCTTCGTATATATATGGAAAACCGCTTTCTTGTTCACGAGCTTGTCCATGAACAAGAGCATCTGCTCATAGCGGGCATCGGGGAAGCAGAAAGCGTAGTCCGTAAAGCCTTTCATCTGGTTCTTGCGACAGATAGCATCCATCACACGCTCCACGTCCAAATCCCAGAGATTCACGAATTCCAGATCCGGCATAGCTTTCAGGCAAACGGCCTTTACCTCCTCAAAATGATCCTCCCTGCACAAGATCAAAAGGCGGCGATGCTTAACCGCTTTAGCCTTCTTGCGTAGAGGGGCTGAAATCATCGCCCAGCAAGCTTTCAGCAGGACAGCTAACCGGATCAGTATCCGCATCAACCAACCGGCTCCCGGATAATATTTCTTATAGAAAATCAACATGGCACCGTAAAAAGCCCTTATGTACCTCAAGTCACCATGCTTCGTACTCTCCCCCTTATAATGCAGGATCCGTTCCGGCACGTACAAGTTCTTATAGCCTCCCAACACGATCCGATAAGACAAATCGATATCCTCCCCATACATGAAGAACGACTCATCTAACAAGCCAACCTTATCCAACGCCTCATGGCGAAGCAACATGAACGCACCCGCCAGCACCTCCACCTTATGCGTCTGCTCTTTATCCAGATACGGCAGGCTATAACGTGCGAATGCCGGAGAGTTAGGAAACAGCTTTGAAAGGCCGAATATCTTGCAGAACGACACCCAAGGCGAAGGGAAAGCCCGTTTGCTCTCCGGCAAGAATACCCCGTGCCCATTCAGCATCTTCACGCCGATAGCTCCGATCTCCGGATCCTCATCCATTTGGAAGCACAGGCTGCGGAGGCTCTCCTCTCCCACCACGGTATCGGGATTCAGCAATAACACGTATTCCCCGGTGCACTGGCGAATCGCCTGATTATTGGCCTTGGCGAAACCGGGATTATCTTTATTCTCGATGAAAACCACTTCCGGGAACTTAGGCCGGAGATATTCGACAGATCCATCCGTCGAGTTATTATCCACCACGAACACCTCGGCGTCCATCCCCGTTACGGCGGCACGGACAGAATAGAGGCATTGCTCCAGAAAATACTTCACGTTATAGTTAACGATGATAACGGACAACTTGGTTTCTTCGTAGGTCATTCCGGATATTAATTATGAGTTATGATTATGAATTAGAAGAGGTGAGATTGAACTCAGTACGATTGATAATGGATCGTCCTAAGGTGATCTCGTCGGCATACTCGATCTCATCACCGATAGATACGCCACGTGCGATGACACTGATCCTCACATCGTAACCGGATAGCTTCCGGTAAATAAAAAAGTTAGTCGTATCGCCTTCCATGGTAGTGCTCAACGCCAAGATGATCTCTTTCACCTCACCTTCGGCCACACGTCGCACCAGACTGTCGATACGCAAGTCGCTCGGTCCGATACCATCCATCGGCGAGATGATCCCGCCCAACACATGGTATACGCCACGGAATTGCCCGGTATTCTCTATCGCCATCACCTCCTTGATATTCTCTACCACGCAAACCAAGGAATGGTCACGGCTGGGGTTGGCGCAAATAGAGCAAACCTCATCATCACATATATTATGGCAGACCTTGCAGTACTTCACGTCTCGACGGAGGGCAACCAAGGCCGCGGCGAAGTTTTCCGTATAGCCGACGTCCCGGCGCAACATATAAAGCGCTAGCCGGAGCGCTGTCTTCCTCCCCACCCCCGGCAAGGAAGCCAATTCATTCACGGCATTTTCCAACAAGGCTGAAGGATATCTTTGATTCATCTACTTTCTGTATTTGACTACAAAAATAGAAAGAATTTACGAATTAACGATAAACCTCAAATTATTTACTCGGCTTCTCCCCCATCCCATTCAAGTCGCACATCTCTTGCTTGATATGTACAACTATAACTGCTCTAGGTATAATTGTTCATGTCCTCAAGTAATAAACATTCTTTTTGCCATATACAAACATACTTACTACTTGATCTATTTCCAAATGATCGCCGTGGGATGTACAGACCACGACGTGATTTGTATATTCCACGACTTGGTCTGTACAGATCACGCCGTGGTTTGTAGAATTATACAGCATGCGAACAAGAATTCATACGCTACTGGGCAAGAATTCATATAGATAATTTGGGTACGGTTGCCCTAACTATTCTAAAGAATCCTTGCATGTCTCAGCCAGAAAACATAAATTTGTCACCCAACACCCGTTTGGTGGAGCTATTACGAACTAATAATCTAACATTTTAATATCGTGAAACCAGAAAATGAAGAAAAGGTAACCGGGCTGCCAGAAAACGCCTACCGAGAATTAAAAGAAGGGGAAAGCTACAAGCCTCTTATGTCTCCCAACAAACACTATCCGGAGGTTACGCCTTGGTCCGTCCTTTGGGGATTGGTCATGGCGGTGATATTCAGCGCGGCGGCCGCTTATCTGGGCCTGAAGGTCGGTCAAGTATTCGAGGCCGCCATCCCGATCGCAATCATCGCCGTAGGGTTGTCCAGCGGATTCAAGCGAAAGAACGCCTTGGGAGAGAACGTCATCATCCAGTCTATCGGGGCCAGTAGCGGCGTGATCGTAGCGGGGGCCATTTTCACCTTGCCCGCCCTTTATATCCTGCAAGACAAATATCCGGAGATCACGGTCAATTTCTTCGAGGTTTTCATGAGTTCCTTGTTAGGAGGTATCATCGGGATCTTGCTATTAATCCCGTTCCGTAAATATTTCGTATCCGATATGCACGGTAAGTATCCCTTCCCGGAAGCTACGGCAACCACGCAAGTACTCGTCTCCGGCGAGAAAGGCGGAAGCCAAGCGAAGCCCTTGATATTCGCCGGATTAATCGGTGGTTTGTACGACTTCATCATCGCCACCTTCGGTTGGTGGGGCGAGACGATCAGTACCCGTATCGTCGGAGCCGGTGAGATGCTGGCAGAGAAGGCCAAGATCGTATTGAAAGTCAATACGGGCGCTGCCGTACTAGGTCTGGGTTACATCATCGGATTAAAATACTCCTTGATCATCTGCGCCGGTTCATTCTTGGTATGGTTGGTAATCATCCCCGCCATGTCCGCCATTTTCAGCGCCGACGTGCTTACGTTCGGAAATGACGCTATCACGGCGACCGTCGGGAGCATGAGCGCCGAGCAAATCTTCACCACCTACGCCCGCCACATCGGTATCGGAGGTATCGCTACCGCCGGGGTGATCGGCATCATCAACTCTTGGGGAATCATCAAGGGAGCCGTAGGCTTGGCGGCGAACGAGTTGAAAGGAAAAGGAGACGCTGTGGAGAGTAATACCATACGTACGCAAAAGGATTTGTCGATGAAGGTGATAACGATCGGTATCATCGTATCGCTGATCGTCACCTTCCTGTTCTTCCAGTTCGGCGTACTTCATAATTGGTTCCATGCCGCCATCGGCTTATTGCTGGTCGGGGTGATCGCTTTCCTGTTTACGACCGTAGCGGCAAACGCTATCGCTATCGTAGGGACGAACCCGGTATCGGGCATGACGCTCATGACGTTGATCCTCGCCTCCATCATCTTGGTCGCCGTAGGGTTGAAAGGGCCGGCCGGCATGGTATCCGCCCTGATTATCGGAGGCGTGGTTTGTACAGCGCTTTCCATGGCGGGAGGTTTCATTACCGACTTAAAGATCGGCTATTGGCTGGGGAGCACACCCGCCAAGCAAGAGACTTGGAAATTCTTAGGCACACTAGTTTCCGCCGCTACGGTAGGAGGCGTGATCTTGATATTGAACCAGACGTACGGTTTCACGACCGGACAATTGGCCGCTCCGCAAGCGAACGCTATGGCCGCCGTTATCGAGCCATTGATGAGTGGTTCGGGGGCACCTTGGGCTTTATACGCAATTGGAGCCGTCCTCGCCGTCGTATTGAACTTCTGCAAGATACCGGCGTTGGCATTCGCCTTGGGTATGTTTATCCCTTTGGACCTGAATACGCCGCTTTTGATCGGTGGAGCGATCAGTTGGTACGTAGGAAGCCGTAGCAAAGACCAAAGCTTGAACTCAGCCCGCTTGGAGAAAGGTACGTTACTGGCTTCCGGCTTTATCGCCGGCGGCGCCTTGATGGGCGTGGTCAGCGCAGCCTTACGTTTCGGCGGAATCAACTTGATGAACGAGGAATGGGCATCTAGCAATGCCGCCGAGATACTGGCGGTTGTCATGTACCTTGTCATGATCGCTTACCTCACATTTAATTCCCTGAACGCAAAAAAAGAATAGAATAAAGGAATAAGGATATGGAAGCACCTGTAATCAATGTGGGAATCATGACCCACAAAGCAATCTCATTTGTTTTTAACGAGGAGTATGTACATACGGAAACCGGCACGTTCACCATAGGCGAGCAACGTGCCCTCTGGGTAAACGGCAAGATCGTGTACAATGGGAAGCTTTATCAGGAGCTATTCTTCGAGCCGACCAGCCCGCAATCCTCTTTCGACTTGAAGGCGGTCACGATCGGCGTGGATTTTCACTGGCAACGACAGGAGGATCAACGCTTCAAGGGAGCGTTGAACCTCGTGGCGACCGATAAAGGTATCGTCACGATCAACCAAGTGGACGTGGAGGAATACCTTACCAGCGTAATCTCCTCGGAGATGAGCGCCAACGCTTCCAAAGAGTTGCTGAAAGCCCATGCCGTGATCTCGCGAAGCTGGCTCTTGGCACAGGTCGAGAAGAATTTCAACTTGAACGGATCGGTTACGCCCTATAAAAGTTGTTACCGCAACAACGAGACCTTGATCCGCTGGTACGACCGGGAGGACCATGATCTGTTCGATGTCTGTGCCGACGACCATTGCCAGCGTTACCAAGGTATTACCCGGGCATCGAACCCGATAGTCAGGGAGGTGATCAAAGAGACACGTGGAGAGGTATTGATGGATAACGATACGATCTGCGACGCCCGCTTCTCGAAATGCTGCGGAGGCGTGACCGAGAAATTCGAGAATTGCTGGGAACCGGTTCCCCACTCCTATCTTACCGCCTTGAGGGATGACGAGATTCCCTCCTATCCCGACTTGACGGACGAGCGGGAAGCGGAACAATGGATACGTACCTCACCCGAAGCCTTCTGTAATACAACGGACAAGGAGATCCTTAGCCAAGTGCTAAACAACTACGATCAAGAGACCACGGATTTCTACCGTTGGAAGGTAGAATATACGCAGGAGGAACTATCAAGGTTGATCCACCGGAAAACGGGTATGGATTTCGGGCCGATCATCGATCTCATACCGTTGGAAAGAGGTTCGTCCGGACGTATCACGAAACTCAAGATCGTAGGGGTACGCCGTTCGTTCACCATCGGCAAAGAGCTTGAGATACGCCGGACATTATCCGAGACGCATCTATACAGCTCGGCCTTTGTTGTCGACAAAAAGGATATCCGCCTCGATATCCCCTCCCGCTTCATCTTGACAGGAGCCGGATGGGGACATGGCGTAGGGCTTTGCCAGATCGGAGCCGCCGTGATGGGAGCCAAAGGGTATTCGTACCGGAAAATCCTCACGCATTATTTCCCCGGAGCCTCTATTGAGAAAAGGTATTAAACAAAGGTGTCCAAAATCTGGACACCCTTGTCCAATTATTGGACACTCATAAATAATCATACGCCACTCACCCCTCTGTTTTTCAAGCACATAAACACAATGGCACGGTATTTGATTTTATCTTACCGGAAAATAATACAATAACAATATGAAAAACATCGGGATCGCAATTCGCTCCCTTTTTAAGAGAGGGCAACACAATGTAATGAAGATTATCTCCTTGGGTATAGGACTGACCATCGGCTTGGTGCTGATCGCTAAAGTCCACTTCGAGAACACCTACGATAACTTCTATCCGGACGGAGACCGGATCTATCGAGTATATGAGAAATTTTTCATGAACGGGGAAGTGGGCGACCACGGGCAAACGCCCGCCGGAGTAATCCCCCTCTTGAAACAAGAGACACCGGAGATCGAGGCCGCCACACGCTATACGTACTTCCGGGGAAACTCCCCTTTTACGATGTCCGACAACAAGCATCGGCTCAAAGCGACCTTCATCCTAGCGGACAGTTGTCTTTTCGACGTATTGCCCCGCCCCATGCTCATCGGAGACCCTAAGCAAGTTCTCTCCCAACCCATGTACGTGCTCGTATCCGACGAGATCGCCGAACGTATCGGCGGTAACGTGATGGGAAAACGCTTCGAGATTGACGATGCGCCGGGACAAGCCCTCACGATAGGCGGCGTATTCAAGAAACTACCGGACAACACCGAACAGAGTTATGACATTATCGTATCCCTTTCTTCCATCAGCAAGTTCATGTGGGACGGAACCCATATGTTAACCGGAAACGACCGCTACCAAAGTTATGTCAAGGTATCGCCGGGTACGACAGAGGCCCAGTTGGAAGCGGGAATGAGACAGATGATCGACAAGCATTTCCCCGTAAACGACCTTAAGAAAGCCGGCGTGGAACTGACCTTCACCTTCCACAAACTACTCAACGTACATATGGAGGACGACATGGCCAAACGTATGGCCTTGATCCTCTCGTTCATCGCCTTCGTATTGATCTTCACCGCCGTAATGAACTATATATTGATCGTGATCTCCTCCATCGTGAACCGCACGAAAGAGATGGCCGTACGCAAATGTTACGGGGCGAGCGGTAAGGATATCCAAGGTATGGCGTTGTCCGAGGTAGGGACCCACGTCACCGTCGCGCTAGCGCTGGTCGTACTTCTGATCCTAGGATTTCAAGGAATTATAAAGGAGCTGATCGGCACGGGAGTCCGATCGTTATTCCTATCCACGGGTATGTGGGCGATATGCCTCACGGTCATAGTCGTACTTATCTCTACGGGCATAGCTACCGGCTGGTTCTTAGGACGCATTCCTGTAGCGGCTGTTTTCCGGAGCATTCGTGAAGCACGCCGCCTTTGGAAACTGGGACTCTTGTTCTTCCAGTTCACGGCAATCAGCTTCCTCGCCTCCTTATTGCTAGTGGTAGGCAAGCAATACGACCATATGGTAAATGATCATCCGGGATACAATCCCGAGAACCTCGCCTATGTGTATATCGGTGCCGTAGACTCCACGGGGCGTGCCAAACTGATCGAGGAAACCCAGAGATTGCCCGAGGTAGACGCCATCACGACTTGCTATAACCTTCCTTTCTGGGGAGCCTCGGGCAATAACGTCTATCTTCCGGGAGACGACCGGGAACTATTCAACATCGCCGACCTCTACGACGTAGGAAACGATTACCTGAACGTATTGGAAATCCCGATCGTAGAAGGACAATACTTCACAGAGAATACCACCTCCTCGCAAGAGATACTGGTGAGCCGCAATTTCATTGAATACATGAAACCTTTCGCCGACTGGAGCGACGGAGCCGTGGGCAAGACGGTACAAATAACCGGACACGATACCAAGTCCGAGTCGATGCCTCTCTTCACGATCCGGGGCGTGTTCGAGGATTTCCGCCTAGGTTCCATAGCGGGAGAAGATCCGCGAGCCAAGATCATGTTCTATACGAAAGGGGCGGCCCAACATATGGTCATTCGGTACCATAGCCTTTCTTCCGAGGCCCTACGCAAGACGCAGGATCTAATGGGGCAACTCATCCCGGATAAAGAACTCAACGTGATCTCCTTCAAGAGCGAGATGCTGGAAGGATACACCTCCTCCCGGAAATTCCGTGACTCCGTCATGATCGGTGGTATCGTCACCTTGCTGATCGTCTTTATCGGATTGATCGGATACACGAACGACGAGGTGAACCGTCGCCGGAAAGAAATGGCGATCCGCAAGATTAACGGAGCCACGGTAAAAGACATACTCCATATTTTCTTGAAAGATATCATCACCATGGCATTGCCGGCCATCTTACTTGGTTGCGGTATCGCTTTCTATATCTCCCAGAAATGGCAAGAGCAATTCTCGGAAAAGATCCAGCTATCCTGGTATCTATTCGTGGGAGGAGGCGTATTGGTACTCACCGTCATACTGGCGGTTTCCGGATATAACGTATTCCGTACCACCCACGACAATCCCGTAAACAACCTCAAGTCCGAATAAATCAAAAGGGCCGCATCTTATCCGGATGACGGCCCTTTGACTTAATGTTTACCTATTTCCCGGTTATGATGAACAACCGGTTCGCTTTCACTCTCACGAGCTATTACTATGACACAAAGGTAGGCCGAAGGTTTAAAACGATCAAAAAGAATTCGACGAATCGGGCGTTTTCCTCGGTGAATCTCGTTATTTTTCCTACTTTTGTCCCTATTAATACATACAACCATGGGACTGAAAAAACAATTCGTATCAGCGATTTTGCTAGGCAGCGCACTAACCGCTCCCCTATTCGCACAAGATATCGCCACCCCGTCCAGCTCGATAGACACTTTAGCCATTTTCTCATTCAACGATTTTCATGGGGCTTTCGCCTCCGACGGGATCACGCCGGGAGCCGCCCGGTTGGTACAAATGACACAAAACGAGAAACAACGCTATCCGCATTCCATCGTTGTCTCAGGCGGAGATAATTTCAGCGGAAGCTATTTCTCCAAGATCACGAAAGGCGAGCCTATCAAAGAAATGTACGAGGCGATGGACGTGGAAATGTCCGCCATCGGTAACCACGAGTTCGACTGGGGACTTTCTTATCTAGTGGACACCGCCGCCTTGAATATCCCCCATGTGGCCGCCAATATCACCGAAGAGAAGAGATATACTCACCCCAACTGGTTGAGTCCCTACCGTATCGTAGAGCGTAAGTTGAAAGATGGCTCCTCCCTGCGCATAGCCTTCATCGGACTGACCACGACGGACACCTACGTCAAGACCAAGCCGGAGAACCTGAAAGGGCTTCAGTTCACGCATCCGCTGGGAGCGGTGTGCATACAAACCGTCTACCAGTTAAAGAAAGAGGACCAGATCGATATGATTATCCTCTTGATGCACATCGGCACGGATATGAAAATGCCTTACCGCATCACCGAGGAGAACGCCCAAGGACTGCCGTTCATCGATAAGGTAGACGCCATCATATCCGCCCACTCGCATGAGCTGGTGCTCGATAAGATCAATAACATTCCCATCATCCAAGCCGGCGTAAACGGTACCCATATCGGGAAACTGCTGTTCCAGATACAGGATTTCAACGGACACCGGGATATCTCTTTCATCCAAGGGGATACCGTGCGTGTAGCCTGCGAGGAGAACCCGGAGATGCGAGAGGCCGTGGAGAAGATCATGGATAAATATCGGCTGAACGAGAAACTTGCCACGGCAAAAGAGGCCTTGATCCACGACCGTACCATCAATAAGTTCGACTATACGCCTATCGGGGCGTTGGTCACGGCCGCTTACGCCCAGCGTTTCCAAAAAGAGATGCCCGCTTACAAGGATCAGCCGGTGATCGGCGTAAACCATTACGGAGGTATACGTGCGGCCCTCCCGAAAGGAGATATCACCCGACTGCGTGCCGGCAACATCTTGCCTTTCGGCTCCGCTATCGTTGCCTATCGTTTCGACGGCAAGCGGTTGAAGAAGCTATTGGAGGATGGACGGAAGAATCCGAACGGTTTCCTTCAATCCTCCGACCTCACGCTTACCCTAAGCGGAAATAAGATCGAGAAAATAGTCTATACGAGAGACGGGCAAAAGACCGAGATCGAGGACAATACCCCTTGCGTGGTGACCCTAGACGCTTTCATCACCGATGGCGGAGACGGGTACGACGCCTCTTTATTCAAGGGCTACGAGATCCCGGAATTCGATAATTTAGGTATCATATCAACCGACGCTTTCATGGACTACCTAAAGGGCATCAAGAAACCCATCACGGTAGAATCCACGCATATGCCCGTTATTTCAAAGTAAAGCCGTATCTTTGTGGAGAAAAAGACAGAAGTTAGCAATACATGAACAGCTATATCATCCTTTTTATTATCGCTGCCTATTTCACCGTCTTGCTGCTGATAGCATGGATCACGGGGCGTAATAACAGCAACGAGGCATTCTTCCTCGGGGACAGGAAATCACCTTGGTATATCGTCTCTATCGGCATGGTAGGGACATCCTTATCGGGGGTGACATTCGTATCGGTACCCGGCATGGTGCGGGCGATCGATATGACGTATATGCAGACTGTATTAGGCTTCTTCGTGGGATATATCATTATAGCCAAGGTATTGCTACCGCTATACTATAAGTTGCAACTTACCTCCATCTACTCGTATCTGGATGACCGGATCGGGAGAAGGGGGTACAAGACAGGGGCCTCATTCTTCCTGCTCTCGAAGATCGTAGGGGCGGCCGCACGCTTATATCTAGTGGTTTTGATCTTGCAAACCTACGTGTTCAACGCTTGGAACATCCCATTCGCCGTGACCGCTATCCTCAGTATCCTGCTGGTATGGCTATATACGTTCCGGAGCGGTATCAAGACGATCATCTGGACAGATACGTTGCAGGCCCTTTGTCTCGTGGCAATGTTGATCGTGATCATCTGGCAGGTGAAAGACAAGATGGGACTGGATTTCGGGGGTATGGCGCAGACCTTGGTGGAAAGTCCTCATTTCCGGATCTTCGAGTTCGGCGATTGGCATAGTACGCAGAACTTCTTCAAGCAGTTCTTCAGCGGTATCTTTATCACGATCGTCATGACCGGGCTGGATCAGGACATGATGCAAAAGAACCTCTCCTGCAAGAGCTTGAAAGATGCCCAGAAAAATATGTACACATATGGATTCGCCTTCACGCCGGTCAACTTCTTGTTTCTCGCACTGGGGGTACTGCTACTGACATTGGCGGCACAGCAGAACATCCAGTTGCCAACCCTCAACGACGATATCCTCCCGATGTTTTGTACCTCGGGGATCTTGGGCGGGAGTATCTTGATCTTCTTTACGATCGGTATCATAGCGGCGGCTTTCAGTAGCGCCGACTCGGCGTTGACAGCGCTCACCACCTCTTTTTGCGTGGATATCCTCGGCGTGCAGAGAGAGGAAGCGAAAAGGGCGAAACGTACCCGCCTAAAGGTACACGTGATGATATCCGTCTTGTTCGTCTTGATCATCTTGGCGTTCAAGGCCGTAAATAACCGAAGTGTTATCGACGCAATCTACATGATAGCGTCGTACACGTATGGTCCTCTATTGGGGCTGTTTGTTTTCGGGCTTTTCACGAAGCGGAAACCCCGTGACAAATACGTGCCCTATATCTGTATAGCCTCCCCGTTGATTTGCCTTGCCACGGATTTCTTAGTGAAACAATACGTAGGCTATACGTTCGGCTACGAGATGCTTATGGTAAACGGAGGCATCACGTTCGCCGGGCTGTGGCTTTCGGCAATTGAAAATGGAAATTTGAAAATTGAGAATTAAACCTAGCCATTATTCAATACTCATTATTCATTAATTTATATTTTATGGAAATTAAAAGCGCAGAATTTGTTATCAGCAACACAGACGTAAGGAAATGCCCCGAGGGTAATAAGCCGGAGTATGCCTTCATCGGACGAAGCAATGTAGGCAAATCCTCTTTGATCAATATGCTTACCAACAAGAAGGGCTTGGCGATGACTTCGCAAACACCGGGTAAGACTTTACTTATCAATCATTTTCTTATCAATAACGAGTGGTATCTGGTAGATCTTCCGGGGTATGGCTTCGCCCAACGAGGCAAGGAGAACCGGGAGCAATTGAAACGTATCATCGAGAACTATATCCTCGATCGAGAGCAACTGACCAACCTATTTGTCCTTTTGGACTGCCGTCACGAGGCGCAAAAGATCGATCTGGAGTTTATGGAATGGCTGGGTGAGAGCGGGGTTCCTTTCTCTATCATCTTCACGAAGATCGACAAGATCAGCAAGGGACGCTTGAAAGAGAACCTAAAAGTCTATACGGATAAATTACTGGAGACTTGGGAAGAGCTTCCTCCGATCTTCCTCTCTTCCTCGGAGAAGAAAGAGGGACGGGATGAGATTCTGGACTATATCGAGTCTATCAACAATAGCTTGAATAATTGAAAATTAGTTGAGTTGATATGGGATTAGCTTCGGTTCTTCTGGTTTTATCTCCGTTTACGCAGATCAATACGCCTTATCCTTCCACGGCTTACCTAAAAGGTTATTTGGAGGCAAAGGGTGTACATGCCGGGCAGACCGATCTGGGTATCGAGACAATCTTGGCTTTGTTTTCCACGCAGGGTCTCGGGGAGTTATTCGCCGAGATCGAGCGACGGAAAGGTAAATATCCGGCTAAAGTCCGGGGGATGCTAGCTAATAAGCAACGGTATATCGACACGATAGCCGCCGCCGTCGCTTTCCTTCAGGGAAAGAACGATCCTCTCGCTTATCGCATCTGTAACCAAGATTACCTTCCCGAAAGCGACCGCGGGAGCCAAAACGAGGAGGAGCTGGAATGGGCGTTCGGCACTTCGGGATTACGGGATAAGGCCCGTTATCTGGCGACCTTGTATCTGGAGGATCTCTGCGACTTGATCAGGGAAACGATCGACCCGGATTTCGGCTTCAGTCGATATGCCGAGCATCTGGGCCGCTGCGCCTCCTCTTTCGACGAGATCGAGGAAGCCCTCCAAAAACCTTTCGGCTTTATCGACCGCCTGACGCAACCGCTATTGGAAAAGCACATCGCCAAGAGCAAGCCCAAGGCGATCGCTTTCAGCGTACCTTTCCCGGGGAATTTATTCAGTACCCTCCGGCTCGCCCAATGGCTACGGCAGGCACATCCCGATATCCCGATCCTTATGGGAGGTGGTTTCGTGAATACGGAACTTCGCTCCATCACGGATACACGCTTCTTCAAATACATCGATTACCTCTTGCTAGATGATGGAGAGGACCCACTCTTCCAAGTGTTACGCTATCTGGACGGGGCGATCCAAAAAGAGGAACTGGTACGCACCTTCTCCTTGGACGAGAACGGTAGCCGGGTCGTTTATCAAGATAATCCCGCTTACCCCGCTTGCCGGCAAAGCGAGACCGGATTCCCGGATTACGAGGGCTTGCCGCTGGACAAATACATCTCCGTCATGGAAATGGCCAACCCGATGCACAAGCTTTGGAGCGATGGTCGCTGGAATAAACTGACCTTGGCGCACGGTTGCTACTGGGGGAAATGCGCCTTCTGTGACGGCTCATTGGATTACATCAAACGATATGAGCCGAATACAGCCAAGACTTTGGTAGACCGTATGGAGCGCTTGATCGAGCAAACCGGCGAGATCGGCTTCCATTTCGTGGACGAGGCCGCTCCACCCGCCTTGCTACGGGAAATGGCGCAGGAGATTATCCGCCGTGGGATAACCGTCGTGTGGTGGGGAAATATTCGTTTTGAGAAAAGCTATACTGAGGAACTATGCGACCTTCTTCAACGAAGTGGCTGCATCGCCGTGTCGGGAGGTCTGGAAGTAGCCTCTCCCCGACTCCTCAAGCTGATAAATAAAGGGGTGACAGTGGCTCAAGTGGCACGGGTCGCCAACAACTTTACCGGGGCAGGCATCATGGTCCATGCCTATTTGATGTATGGTTTCCCGACCCAAACCGCTCAAGAAACCATAGATTCCTTAGAAACGGTCCGGCAAATGTTTGAGCTTGGGCTGATTCAATCCGGATTTTGGCATCGTTTCGCCATGACAGCGCATAGCCCTGTGGGGTTGCACCCCGCCGAGTACAGTTGCCGTGTCACGGAGCCTCCCTTTGGCGGATTCGCCCGTAATGACGTACAGTTCGAGGCGCTATCCGGCTGCGATCCGGAGCTTTTCAGCGAGGGGCTTCGCGTTTCCCTCTACAATTACATGAATGGAACAGGCTTCGACTTGCCCTTGCATAAATGGTTCGGCGGCATGAAAGTACCACGCACCACCCTGCCGCCGAATTATATAGAGAGGATAGTGGAGGAATAGCCCCGTAGAGGCTCGCCGGAGGATTGGAAACGGGTTGGAACTCTGCGGCGATCTCCGCCGGGCATCTTGAGTTCCCTTCCGATCCTCCGGCGACCCCCGCCGGGCATCCCAAGAGTCTTCCACATCCCCCGGCGATAGCCGCCGGATGCTTCAAAGTCCTTCCAACTCCCTCGGCAAGGCTCGCCGAGTATTTAATAACTGATCTTGCACCCCACGAAATAACTTCTAGGAATTCCCGGGCCATAGATATACCCGGCATCCCGATGCGCTCCCTTGTCGAAATCATCTTGATAGGAGTCGAAGATATTCTGTATTCCGGCGTTCACCTGCAAGGTTGCGGACTTGAAGATCGGGAAGTCGTAAGACAGCTTCAGGTTCAAGTCGAAGAAATCACGAGTCTTCTCCTCACGATCCTCGGGAATGTAACCCGCCAAGTGCTGCACCAACATGCTGCCCGTATAGGTTCCCGTCAATGAGGCGGAGAAACGTTTCACGGGCGTGAAGGTAGAGGTGAAATAGCCATATACGTCCGGAGAGCGGAACATCTTCTTCTGCGGGGTGATATTCGGGTTCTCGCTCCATTGCTCTGCCTCCTTGTAGCGGCTCCGTTGCAAAGTAGCGCCCGCCTGTATCTGCATCCAAGAATAGGCCATCTTACCCTCCAGATTGATACCCATCACACGGGCACCCTTTCCATTACGGCGTTCCATCAGCAGGTTATTGTCCTCGTCACGGCCGATCTCCTCCAAGATAAACACGTTCCGTAAATCCGTATAGAAACCTTCCACTAAGAAATTCACTTGAACCGGGCCGAAGCGATGATAAAAATCCACGGAAGCGCTCACGCTCTGCGAATTCTCCTCCTTCAAGTCCGGAGAGATCTGGATGATCGCCACGTCGCCCCCCACGGCGGTGATATGCAAATCCTCGTCGAACGCTTGAGGGGCCCGGAAACCGCTGGAGTACGACATACGCAGGTTGATATCCTTCGTCGGATTGAAGCGCACGTTCGCACGAGGGCTAAAGATCACATGATCCATCATGTTATGCTTATCCAAACGGCCACCGATCAAGAAACTCCAACGGTCATTCTTCCACTCGTTCTGGGCGAAGGCGCTACCGATATGCACGGTCTGGGCGATCGTACGGTGATAGCCAAGCATCTCGTCTTGCAGATCATCGTAGCTATATTCGGCGCCTCCCGTAAAGGTAGCGGGCATAAAAAGGCATTTATCCCATTCGTAGGAATATTGGGCGCCACCGATAAAGGTCATGTCCGTCGTGTTACCATAGGCGTTCGGATCTTTTCCGGCACCGTAATAACTCTGGCGTTTCGTATGCTGGGCGGAGGTATACACATTCAGCCGATGATGGTAGTCGCGAGAGAAAAGATCGAATTTCAGGCCTCCCCCGTTGATCTGGTGGTCGGTCTGCTCGGTGATATCCGTCTCGTGAGGCGGAAGATCCAATAAATTACCACCTCGCCGGAACTCGCTGATGTTATGGTACTCGAAAGTGAGCTTGGAGTAGTTGCTGGTCTTTAGGTAGGAACGGAATCCGAGGGTCTTCGCCTCCAGCTTACCCAGCTCCGAGTAGCCATCGCCATCATGGTCGTAAGAGGCACGGTGGCGGCCCTGCCCAAAGAGGTAGATACCCGCCTTATGATCGTCCGTCACCAACGAGGCGTTCACGGTCGTATTATTATCCGGACGGCTTCCCCCGATCATCGTCAACGAATGGGCAATCTGGGCAGAGTTGCGCATCGGTTCCTTCGTGATGATATTGATCGTACCGGCGATAGCGGACGAGCCGAACAAGGCCGAGCCTCCTCCGCGCATCACCTCTACCCGCTCGATCATATTCGCCGGGATCTGCTCCAAGCCATATACGCCGGTCAGGGCGCTGAAGATCGGCCGGCTATCCACCAAGATCTGGGTATAAGGGCCTTCCAGACCATTGATACGTACTTGTTGGAAACCGCAATTCTGGCAGTTATTCTCCACACGCACGCCGGGCTGGAAGTTCAGACCGTCGGCCAAGGAAGTGGCGTGCGTAGTCTCGAACACCTTGGAGTCGAGTACATTTACCAAAGAAGGAGCCAGACGGCGGGTCGTCTCGTTACGGTTTGCCGATACGACGACACCGTCCAAGGAGACAGCGTCTTCCTCGGCATTGAAATTGATCTCCAATGTCTTCCCTTTCTTAAGGGTCACCGTCTTCTCCTCGGTTTTATATCCGATAGACTTCATGACCAAGGTGTATTTTCCCTCGGGAAGATTCTTCATATAGTAATGACCGGTAGCGTCGGTGGTCGTACCGATCGTCGTACCGTGGAGGTAGACATTGATAAAAGAGAGATGCTCTCCTGTTTTCTTATCGAGGATATGGCCTACGATATTAGCGTCGGAAGGATTCAGGGAGGTATGATCGTCTCCCTCTGCCCACGCTGATGTAAAGACACAGCACAGGCATAGTATAAGTGTAATGAACTTATTCATTGCTTGATTAATAGTTGTTTGAATATTAATGATTACGAATTGCCGAGGAGACGGGCATGCCCCGTCTCTACAAACGGATATTGATTTCTGGATATGTAATCAAACAACTGGGGGAGCCCGCAGGTATCGCAGTCCCTCAACGGAAGTGACATGATCCGGATAGACCGGAGACTCAGAGAGATTAGATATTTTTAAAGAATAGAATTGTAAACGTAACAGGTGAATCGCCCCGTCCATCACGTGAATAGATGAGAGCATATGAAACAACTGTATCTCCGCCAAAGAGGTATGATGATGGCAAGTACCGTCCGCCGTCTTCTTGAAAGGGTGCGCATGCACGATGGTCGTACCATGCTCCACATGGACGTGCGTAAAAAGCGAGACACTGCTATAATACGCAATAAAAAGTACCGGCAGCAACCACTTTATATATTTAACCATCGTTTCCCTCACCCTGTATCATCGTTATTTCGTGGGCAAAGATACTACAATTTTTTTAATTGCTTTGTTTTATATATTTTTGCGCTTCTAAAGCAAAAAAGAAACTCTTATGAATTGGTTACTTGAGACGCTTACAGAACCCTCGATGATACAGGCCGTGGCCGTCATTTCTATCGTGGCGGCGGTTGGTGTGTATTTAGGGCGGCTAAAGATATTCGGCATTTCATTAGGCATCACTTTTGTATTCTTCGCCGGTATTATGGCAGGGCATCTGGGCATTACCGTAAATAAGGACATGCTGAACTTCGCTCAGAACTTCGGGCTTATCGTTTTCGTATATACCTTGGGATTGCAGGTAGGTCCCGGTTTCTTCTCTTCCCTAAAAAAAGGCGGGGTGGAAATGAATACGATGGGATTAGGGGTGATCGCTTTAGGACTGATTTTGACGTTGGTGTTTCATTGGATAACAGGAATTTCCGTCCCCGTTATGGTAGGGTTGCTATCCGGTGCCGTAACGAATACCCCGGCCCTAGGTGCCGCCCAGCAAGCGCTCTTACAAATGGATCCGGAAAATACGAGGAACGTAACGGATATGGCTCTGGCCTGTGCCGTAGCTTATCCATTAGGTGTCGTAGGCGTAATTCTCGCTATTATCATCTTGAGGTCCTTATTCGCAAAAAAGACACAGAGCACGCATAAGGAGCAAGACACGACAACAAACGTAGCGGAATTTCAGGTATTAAACCCCTCTATTTACAATAAGAGCATCCAGCAAGTCATGAAATTGACAGAGAAACATTTCGTGATCTCCCGCCTCTGGAGGAACGGAAAGGTGACGATCCCTACCTCTGAAACCATCTTAAAGGAAAAAGACCATTTGCTTATCATATCCGTAAAGGCGGATGTCGAATCCATCAAGGTACTTTTCGGAGAACAAGAGACTACGGACTGGAATAAGGAAGATATTGACTGGAACGCTATCGACAGCCAATTGATCTCCCGCCGTATCGTCGTAACCCGCAACCGGGTAAACGGGGTAAAGCTAGGCTCGCTCCGGCTCCGCAACCTATACGGGATCAACATCACCCGGGTAAACCGTGCGGGTATCGATCTGGTGGCCTCCCGTGACCTCCGTCTACAGATTGGGGATAAACTAACGATCGTAGGCGAGGCCAATTCCGTGAATAACGTGGGTAAGATATTGGGAGACGAGCTGAAACGGCTGGATAACCCCAACCTGCTTGCCATATTCGTAGGACTTACGCTGGGCGTATTAATCGGGGCGATCCCAATCGCCATACCGGGAATGAGTACCCCCATCAAGCTGGGTATCGCCGGAGGACCGATCATCGTTGGAATCTTGATGGGCGCGTTCGGCCCCCGTTTCCACCTAACGACTTATACCACCCAGAGCGCAAACCTGATGATGCGGCAGTTCGGTATAGTGATCTATCTGGCGGGACTGGGAATCGACTCCGGAGCTCATTTCTTCGAGACCGTCTTCCGTGCCGAAGGATTGTTATGGATCGGCCTCGGTTTCCTATTGACGATCGTACCGGTCTTGATCGTCGGGTTCATCGCCTCTCAATTCTTCAAGCTAGATTACGCCCACAACATAGGTATGCTATGCGGAAGCATGGCCAATCCGATGGCCTTGAGTTATGCCAATACGACCGTCGAGGGTGACGAGCCTTCCGTATCTTACGCTACGGTTTACCCGTTATCCATGTTCATCCGGGTGATTTCTGCCCAATTATTGATCATGTTATTCACTTGACTGCTTAAAAAGTCTAACATTCGACCTGTTTTTTGTTTCACTTACCTTATCTTTGCAAGACATTTGAAACAATACTTTGATGAATGAATGAAACTATACTCAATGGGCTACTGAACTTGTTCGCTATATTTGCTTCGTTGGCAAAAATAGAAAGTGACCAAGCGCGTCAGGCCGTCAATTCTTACTTAACCAGTCACTTTGGTATCCGCTCCCATAAAGAATATATGGAGCTATTTGATGAGATACAAAGTGTTTACGATGATCCGGACTTCGATATCGATAGAGAGAATGTTATTATCAACGTATGCAACCAGCTCAAGCCAAAATTGATCGCGGAAGACCAGTTATTGCTTCTTCTCCGTTTCATGGAGTTCGCCCATGGCAACAATGAAGGATTGAACGAGAATCTAGCCATTTTTCATAAGATCGCTACGATATTTAATATCGACACGGATACCTTCGACAATCTATACGCCTTCGTTGTCGGTAAAAAATCCCCCTCCATACTTACGATCAACGCTGATGATAGCGATAAAGACGTCAACCATATCTACAGAAGGGGGTTGGAGGACGAGATACGGGTGTTGAGACTGACCCAGTTCGACCGAATGGTCTTTATCTACCAAGGCAGCGGACGGGTATTCATGAACGATATCCCGCTTACTTCCGGAATCTTCTATGGCTGGCAACGCAGCAGCGTAATCAAAAGCCCGCTATTCTTGCCGGTTTATTATAGTGATGTCCTCGATGTATTCAATCAGAATGAGCATAAGGAACGTATTTTATTAACCGGGAGGGATATCGAGTTCAGCTTCAAGAATAGCGAGAACGGTATGCACAATTTCTCTTTCAACCTTGAATCCGGCCAGTTGGTAGCCATCATGGGAGGAAGCGGCGTTGGAAAGTCGACCTTGTTAAGCATCTTAAATGGGAATATTATCCCCGGAGAGGGAAATGTATGCCTGAACGGACATCCGCTGAGTGATCCGGAATGCAAGCAATTGATCGGTTTCGTGCCTCAGGATGACTTGCTGATCGAGGAGCTGACCGTATTCCAAAATCTATGGTATACCGCCCGCCTTTGTTTCGCAAACCTGACCGAAAAGGAGATCGAGGATCGTGTCAATACGATACTGGAGGATTTGGATCTGAGCAAGATCCGGGATTTGGCCGTCGGGTCTCCAATCCGGAAAACGATCAGCGGAGGGCAGCGTAAACGTTTAAATATAGCACTGGAACTTATCCGTGAGCCGGCGATCCTTTATTTGGATGAGCCTACCTCCGGCCTCTCGTCCACCGATTCCGAGAAGGTCATCATGCTGTTAAAGGAACAAACACACCGGGGACGGCTCGTGGTTGTCAATATCCACCAACCTTCGTCCGAGATCTATAAACTGTTCGACCGCCTATGGTTATTAGATACCGGCGGTTACCCGATTTACGACGGTAACCCGATCGAGGCGATCACCTACTTCAAACGGATTGCCAATTACACCGATCAGGATATCAGTGTTTGCGGCACCTGCGGAAATATCAATCCGGAACTAATCCTGACCATTATCGACGCAAAAAAGATAGACGATAGCGGGAACCAGACAAACATCCGGAAGATAACTTCAAAAGAATGGCATGAGTTATATGTAGCTTCCCGCCCGAAGTTCCAAGAGGTTAAGCCTACCCCCCTGCCCCCGAATCATCAGCAGAAGCCCTCGATCTGGAAGCAATTCTGTATCTTCTTGGAAAGAAACATAAAAACCAAGCTGACCAATAAGCAGTATTTGTGCATCGCCTTACTGGAGACTCCTTTATTGGCGGTGATCGTGGCCCTGCTCACCCGCTTCGTACCCGATGACGGGTATTCTTTGCTGGCGAACAAAAATCTGGTATCCTACATTTTCATGGCGGTGATTGTCGCTACTTTCACGGGATTAAGCATCAGCGCCGAAGAGATCATCAAGGACCGGACGCTCCTAAAGCGAGAACGATTCTTGCGATTGAGCCGAGGCAGTTATCTCTCGTCAAAGATGTTCTACCTGCTTTGTATCTCAGCGATCCAAAGTTTGCTATTCATAGTGGTAGGAAATTTATTGATAGGCATTGGAAGCGAGATGTTCCTTACTTGGTGGATCACGCTATGGGTAACCTCATTCCTCGCCAACCTGACAGGTTTGATACTATCGCAATCTTTAAACTCGATCGTAGCGATCTATATAACGATACCGCTGCTTTTAATCCCGCAGATTTTACTTTGCGGCTTAGTTGTCAAGTTCGACGATTTGAGCAGGAGCGCATCCAGCCGGAACATAGTGCCCCTTATCGGTGAGGTTATCCCCTCACGTTGGGCATTCGAGGCGTTGGTTACGGAACAATTCCGGAACAACAGCTACAACCGCCTATTTTTCACGGTCGAAAAAGAAAAGTTCCTAGCGCAATATTACCGGAATGTCCATGCCGACGAGGTGCGCAGCCTCATAAACAGCCTCAACCTGATCCCGGAGAAACGGGAAGAGAACACCCGGACGATCCACAACGAACTGGCCGTACTATCCCGTGCCGCCCGTATCGCCCCCTATACGTCCAAAGAGAGTTACGAGAGCTATATGGATAAAGTGGAAAAAGCCCTGCATACCCGTAGCGATAATTTCACGGCGTTATTAGAGAAAAAACGGAAAGAGGTCATTCAAGAACATGGCTCCGAATGGTTGAACACCTTGAAAAAAGAGCACCATAACTCGGCCATTGAGGAACTGGTACTTAACTCAACCAGTACCCAATTCTATAAGGAGGCTCACAACCGGATCTATCCTAAAATCGGGCAGATTTATCTGGAACCGGACAATAATTGGGGACGTGCGCCTTTCTATAGTCATGAGAAAAAATTCGCCGGTTATACATTTTCTACTTTTACATTTAATTTATTAATGTTAGGAATCTTTGCTTTATTAGTAATTATATCTATCTTCGCAGAGTTTCCCGGCAAGTATTTAAACAAAGGGAGCGATTAATGACAAAATATATAATCTAAAAATAAAGAATAACATGAAAAAGAGTTTTGTTAGCCTGCTAACCATAGCAGCGATTACATTTGGAATGGTATCTTGCAACAGCAGTAAAAAACAAGACGCCGCTGAGCAAAAAGTAGAGGAAGAAGCAGCTATCGCAGGAGAAGTATCTAAAGGTCTGCTTACTGCCGAGTTGAAAGACGAGGTTACTCGTTTCTTGAAAGATATGCCGGATTCGGAGTTGCCTTACAAAGTATCTACCGGCGAGGTTACGATCTCTGTCGCTAATACTGATTTTATGTTGCCGGTCAGCAAGGTTTCCGAATTGAACACACAAGCCCAGAAAGCACGTGCTTGCGGTATCTACTTCGCAGACTTGAACGTATTGAAGGCTATGAAAAAGCCGACTACAGATATCGAGAACGTATTGGTTAAATTGACTACGGATCTGGACATTCCATTCGCTATCGACATCATGAAAGAGTCCGCTCCCGCTAACGCCAGCAAAGAGGAGTTAAGCAAATTCATGAAAGACCAAGAAAACAAATTGATCGACGCTATGATGGAAAATGATAAGGCTGACGTTGAACTTGAGTTGTTAGGGGGCATGGCTGTAGAATATGCCATTGTATACGCAAACCCGGGCTTGGTTGTTAAAGGCGACGCTATTTCCGCCGGTTTGAGCGAGAATATGGAAAAACGTATCGGTATCATCCAGCAGATCACAGCCGACTTAGCTAAATATTATCCAGACTTGGAGCAATTAGGAACTACAATCGCTCCGTTAAGCGGAATGGTAGCAACCATAAATACGGCTCGTGAGTCAAAAGCTAAGATTGAGGAAATGCGTGCGAATCTATTGAAGTAATATAAACCTCATATCATAAAAAGTGTATGGTGATAACATCATACACTTTTTTTATATCCCTTCGGATATCACTGCAACAGGCCTTGCAATAGTACTGCAACCCTTATGCAGTAATGCTGCAGCACCTATGCAGTAACACTGCAACGCCCATGCAGTATCCTATATCTTATGAGTTTTGATAAGTACCTTATCCCCATTTTCCAGAGTAGTAGCGAAAAGATAGATAGTTCCTCCATCCACAATTTTAGTTCGCTTACGTAACTCATCCACCGAGAGGGGGAAATTACGGACTGTGATATTCGCTTGGGGAATCTGCCTCGACAAGGTCTTACATTGTTTATTCGTAAAGGGGACCACTTCGTCTACCACAAAAGAACGTCCCGGAAAACTAGGGACAACCTCATCCGACGTATATAAATGACTGCTGACATGCAATTTATTCAATCCAAAACGAGTGGCGACCGCTTTAAACGCACCCGCCTTCAAGATGGAAGCGTTCGGTTCGTATAAATAACGCTTGACTTCTCCACGGATGGAAGCGACAGCTTCCCGTTCTTCCACCAATGAGAACACAAACAATTCCGGCTCTTCCTCCGAAGTGAAATTCACGCAACAGATTTGAGGACTCCTGCCTTTCGATCCTCGCTCCAACACAAACAAAAGCTCCTTACATTCATTTTTCACCGAAAGCACCTGTATGGCTGTCACATCCGGAAGTAAATCCAACGTCATATGAATATCCGCCATCGGAGATAATTTAGCGATCACCTTAGGGGCATGACCAAACAAGACAGGAACCAACTTTGTCAAGTCCGGCTCGCAATCTTGCAGCGCAAAAACCCGCTTATTCCCCTCTCCCCTACGAGCCGGATCGATATAAAACACATCTATTCCATCGATCTTATCTATTAACTCCGTAGAATCGCCATTCAATACCGTTACGTTACCAACGTCTAGCACCTTGAAATTATGGATAGCCGCCTCGCAATAAGCGGGAAAGCGTTCGATATAGGTAACCTGCCGTACTTTTCGGGAGAAGAAATAGCTATCGATCCCCAATCCACCAGTCAAATCACATACATGTGCCTGTGGATCTACCAACCTCTGTTTGTACAAGGCAGTCTGTTCCGAGGAACATTGCTCCGCCGCTATCTTCGCCGGAAAAACCAGTCGATCGTTTTGATACCATGAAGGTAGTTTATCCTTGATCTGCCGCCGAGATTTTAATTGATCCACCACGAAAGGGATATCGATCCCCGGATAACGAGAGGCGGAAAGCAACAGACGATTCAAATCATCCGACGCATGTTCCTTGATAAATCGTGAAAGTTCCTCTATTTGTTCCATGCTTTGTCAACCTATACGTTCTTTAGGCAAAGTTAGCGTAAAACGGCTACCTTTACCATATTCTGACTTCAATTGTATCTCACCGCCGAAACGCTGCGCTATCACTTGGCAAATCGCCAGTCCGAGTCCGGTGCCTTGCGCAAACTCATCCAATTTGCAAAAACGATCAAAGACTTGCTTCTGTTTCTCCTCAGGGATGCCGATACCTGTGTCTTCTACATAGATATGAAGGCAGTCGCCTTTCGTACAGAAATAGTATCCAACTTCTATATAGCCCGAAGTCGTGAACTTGATGGCATTATTGATAAAATTAGACAATACTTGTTTCAGCCGATAAGGATCTACCGCCACAACCACCGGGATCTCGGGGACACGCATGCGTAGCTCTACCCCCTCGGGCATCATCAATTGGAAAGTACAATAGATTTCATTGATCAAGACATTCAAATCATGGCGATCGAAAACAAAACTCATCTTTCCAGATTCCATACGGGAAAGATCTAAAATATCATTGATCAGTTTCAATAGTAAGTCGGAGTTCGTATTAATCAACTTCACGAACTGCTCACGCTCTTCCGGCTCCAAGACCTCTTCCGAGTTCATTAAATTCGAGAAACCGACAATCGCATTCAGCGGCGTACGGATCTCATGGCTCATATTCGCCAAGAAAGCCGACTTCATCCGATCCGACTCCTCGGCTTTTTCCCTCGCAGAGATCAATACCTCCTCCGTATCCTTGATATTTTGGATATTCAAACATAAGCCATTGATTACATACCCATCATTCGCATCCTCTAAGCTTCCGTAACGAAATTCCCACCATTGATAACCTTTCCCGTTAAAATCGCAACGATATTGAAGGATATGATGAGAGATTGTACCCGTACAAATGAAATCAATTAAGGATCGCAAACTCTGCCTGTCGTCCGGATGGACCATCTCGTACAGCTCATCCAAAGGAATTTCCCGAGGAGAAGTATTCACATAGCTAAAGAACTCGTTGTCAAACCGGAAAGTTCCAGACTGTAATTTCCAAGCGAATATATTACCCCCTTCCAACGCTAAAGAAAGATGCTCTTTCTCCTGCTTTAAATTAGCGAGCACCTCTTTCCTTCGTCTTGCTTCCCGCCAATAGAGATAAAACAAATAACCGATCAATGCCAACAATAAGATCACACCCAAGGAAGAGGCGATAAAAACCTCTATCTTATACCGTTCGGAAATAGGCATATTTATGACATGAACATTAGTAGGGACCTCTTCCTTTGAAATACCTAAACGTTGCATCTCTACCCAATCATACAGATACTCTTTGGGACTCTCTACGATCGGAACGGAAGAGACAGGCGTACCGGAAAGAATTTTAGCCGCCAACCTAGCCTGTTCCGCCGCTTGTATGCGGTTCGAGCAAAAATAGCCTCCCAGAACTTCCACGTTTATATTAAAGATTTCCCGCACTGCCGTAAATGAAGGAGTCACGAACATCTTAGACAAGCCTGCGGATGTATAGTCATAACGGATATTGAAAAATACGCAATAAGGATAGGTACCATTAATATTACTCAATAAAAACTCCCCATTGGCTTTACGAAAAGGCATGAAATGGATTATATTTTTCGAAGGACGTATCGCCTTCATTCTCATCTCGGTTCTAAACATCATGGAATCCACCTTAAAGTCCGGATCATTTAATTGGAAAGCCAATTGATTATAATCCAACACATACCGGCTCGTATCGACCGCTTTTATCAACTCCCGGAAAGCCAACTGCCCTAAGGAGGTCTTATCATAATTGATATAAATGCGAGACTTTCCCATTTGCTGATCGATCAAACGAAGGTTCTCCTCATAATCAATCTTATCCCAGCTACCTGTTACATTCGGATATTCTTCCAGCAAATCCCAATTAGGGAAATTGACGCCAGAGAAAACAACCGGAACTTTCTTTACAAAAGGATGGCCGCATTTCATCAACGTATAGGTAGCCTGATCATCATTCACCAATATGATGTCGGGCTTCCAAAGACGGATCGTATCGATAAAGTTATACATCCGTTCCTCTTCCTCCTCAGCCATATAACACTCGCAGTCGAGATAAAACGTACGGATGTCCGCATTCACCCGATTTTTTCCCAGCTCTTTCCGGATATCTGAGTTTAATTCCAGATAGTTCTTATCATCCCACCGAAAAGATTGGATCACAAGCACACGGCTCCGCTTCGCCTCAGGTTTACACCCCAACGCTAATAAAAGCAGAATAAAAACACCCCCGACATTATTTAAGAATCTCATGTCCAAACTTTAAACAGTAAATGTGACAAAAGTACGACTATTTTCATTATTCACATTCATTAGCTGTATCTTTCTTTTCCCTCTTCCGTTCTAAAATGAATAAATATATAGGGATTGTCAAGGAAAAGCCGTATATTTGTCCATTGGTTGAAAACCTTGTAAACTGTATATTAACAAGATTAATTCTATTAGTAAATGGGAAGAGTATTAGTTATTGGTGCAGGGGGCGTAAGTACCGTTGCTGTTAAGAAAATAGCGATGAATGCGGATGTCTTCACGGATATCATGGTAGCTAGCCGTACGAAAAGTAAATGCGACAAGATCGCCGCCGATATCAAGAACGTGAAAGTGCAAACCGCACAGGTAGACGCAGACAACGTGCAAGAGCTTGTTGCCTTGTTTAACGCCTTCAAACCGGATTTGGTGGTAAATCTGGCCTTACCTTATCAAGATTTGCATATCATGGATGCTTGTCTGGAATACGGTGTTAGCTATTTAGATACGGCCAACTACGAACCGCTTGATGAAGCCAAATATCAATACAGCTGGCAATGGGCCTATAAAGATCGTTTCGAGAAAGCCGGTCTTACCGCTATCTTGGGATGTGGTTTCGATCCGGGGGTTACCGGCGTATATACAGCCTATGCGGCAAAGCATCATTTCGACGAGATACACTATCTGGATATCGTAGACTGCAACGCAGGAGATCACCATAAGGCATTCGCTACCAATTTCAATCCGGAAATCAATATCCGTGAGATTACTCAACGTGGCAAATATTTCGAGGATGGGGAATGGAAGGAGACCGATCCGTTAAGCGTACATAAAGCCTTGAATTATCCGAATGTAGGACCGAAAGAATCGTATTTGATGTATCACGAGGAATTGGAAAGTTTGACCAAAAACTTCCCGACCCTCAAACGGGCTCGTTTCTGGATGACTTTCGGACAGGAATACTTGACTCATCTACGTGTCATCCAAAATATCGGTATGGCTCGTATCGACCCGATCCTTTACAACGGGCAGGAAATCGTTCCGATCCAATTCTTAAAAGCCGTACTGCCGAACCCGGGTGATCTGGGAGAGAATTATACTGGCGAGACTTCCATCGGTTGCCGCATCCGTGGTATCAAGGACGGTAAGGAATTAACTTATTACGTATACAACAACTGTAGCCACCATGCCGCTTATCTAGAGACAGGAGCGCAAGGTGTTAGTTATACCACCGGTGTTCCCGCCATGATCGGCGCCAAATTATTTATGCAAGGCATTTGGAAGAAACCGGGTGTATGGAATGTGGAGGAATTCAATCCGGACCCATTCATGAAAGAGCTAAATGAGCAAGGTTTGCCTTGGCATGAATTGTTTAACATTGACTTAGAATTGTAATATGGCAATACAAATAGGCGATAAGGTTCCCGAGTTTTTGGGAACCGATCAAGACGGTAAAGAGGTAAAGATGAGTGACTATAAAGGGAAAAAAGTAGCGCTCTATTTTTATCCGAAAGATAATACGAGCGGTTGCACGGCGGAAGCATGCAGCTTACGTGACGGCTATCAAGCCTTACAAGCGAAAGGCTTCGAGATCATCGGAGTAAGTAAAGATAGCGCCAAATCGCATCAAGGCTTTATACAAAAGCAAAACTTACCTTTCCGTTTAATAGCGGACACAGACACGGCCTTACAAGAACAGTTTGGTGTGTGGGCTGAGAAAAAAATGTACGGACGTTCATACATGGGGACTCTCCGGACCACCTTTATCATTAACGAGGAAGGTATTGTTACCAATATCATCGGGCCGAAAGAGGTGAAGACAAAAGACCATGCAAATCAAATCCTTAATTTATAAGGGACACATATGGCAAAAGAAGAAAATTTGTTCGAAGAAAAAGCGAAAGAAGAAGGTGGTAAACCAGCCGCTAACACGGATAAGCTAAAAGCTTTACGTGCGGCAATGGATAAAATCGAGAAGAACTACGGAAAAGGTTCGATCATGAAACTGGGCGATGAAAGCATCGAGGATATCGAGGTGATACCGACAGGCTCTATCGCTTTAAACGCAGCGCTGGGCGTAGGTGGATATCCGAAAGGACGTATCGTCGAGATCTATGGTCCGGAATCTTCCGGTAAGACAACGATAGCGATCCATGCGATCGCCGAGGCGCAGAAAAAAGGAGGTATCGCCGCATTTATCGATGCGGAGCATGCTTTTGACCGTTTCTATGCCGAGAAGCTAGGCGTTGATGTAGAGAACCTATGGATCTCCCAGCCGGATAACGGTGAGCAGGCCTTGGAAATAGCCGAGCAATTGATCCGTTCATCCGCCGTAGATATCATTGTTATCGACTCCGTAGCCGCATTGACTCCTAAAGCCGAGATTGAGGGCGATATGGGAGACAGCAAGATGGGTCTGCAAGCTCGTCTAATGTCGCAAGCCCTTCGTAAGTTGACGGCCGCAATCAATAAGACGAATACGACCTGTATCTTCATCAACCAATTGCGTGATAAGATCGGTGTAATGTTCGGAAACCCTGAAACGACGACAGGTGGTAACGCATTGAAATTCTATGCTTCTGTCCGTTTGGATATCCGTAGTATTGGAAAGCTGAAAGATGGTGACGAGATCAAGGGAAACCAAGTGCGTGTGAAAGTTATAAAAAACAAGGTGGCCCCTCCATTCCGCAAGGCAGAGTTCGATATCATGTTCGGTCAAGGTATCTCCCGTTCCGGAGAGATCATCGATCTTGGTTCTGAACTGAATATCATCAAGAAGAGCGGTTCATGGTACAGCTACAATGATACCAAATTGGGACAGGGTCGTGATGCGGCAAAACAATGTGTCGAGGACAATCCCGAATTGGCAGACGAATTATCCGAATTAATATTTGAGGCATTAAAAGCCAACAAGTAATTTGCGGGGGCGGGCAAACCCCGCCCCTATACAAAATTGTAATGAGTAATAAAGACAAATATCGTTTACTTTGCAATACTGAAAAAAATATACCGATCTTCTCACATGACTGGTGGTTGGATACGGTTTGCGGAGAAAAAAAATGGGATGTCTTGCTTATAGAACAAAAGGGAAGGATACAGGCAACCCTCCCCCTTTACATCCCCCATTCCGATATTGTCTCAATGCCTTCTTACACCCAAACGATGGGCCCTTGGTTCGCCGCAAGTTCCTCCGACACGAAATATACGACCGAGTTAGGACGACGTCAAGAACTATGCAAACAATTCACGGAAGAACTAAAACGCTATCCGCACTTCCTGCAAAATTTCAATTATGACATTACGGATTGGCTTCCGTTTTATTGGGCGGGATATAACCAAACGACACGTTATACCTATTTATTAAAAAATATCCGGGATCATCAAGCGGTATGGGAGAATATGAGCCCCAATATCCGGCGAAATATTGCGAAAGCGCAGAATAAATACCATATATCCGTAAAAAAAGGGATTCCTTTGAATGAGTTCCTAGCTGTACAAGCCCAAACATTTGATCGCCAGCATGTACGAATCAAGGAAGACACGAATGTACTGAAAGACTTGATCGCCACTTGCCGGCAAAGAGGACAAGGTGATTTATGGGGAGGTTATGACGAGCAAGGCCATTTACATGCGGCCGCTTTCATCGTATGGCAAGATCGATCGGCTTACTATCTCGCAGGAGGAGGAAATCCGGCCTATAGAGGTTCCGGAGCGCAAAGCTACGTCCTGTGGGAATGTCTTCATTTCGTTTCTCAATTTACGACGGTATTTGATTTCGAAGGGTCTATGCTACCCGGAGTAGAACGTTTCTTCCGCGAGTTCGGAGCTATCCAAACCCCATTTTTCACAATATCTAGGGGGAAATTGAGTTTATTAGACAGAGCACGCATTAAACTAAGCAAATGGGTATGAAAAATCGCACTTTACATTATATAATACGTTTTCTTGTAGGAGATGATGTCCCTAGCGAACTGGTGGAAACGATCGGGTACACGGCTGATCCCAATAAATTCGACCGATATAACGTCGTTATCATTCCATCTGGCTTCTTTGATGGACAAACATACGGGACTCCCGCTTCCTTACCGGAACTCCCCTTGCAAGAGGTTCAAGGTATCCCCTTGTTATTCGGCTCGCCGAAAGAGGAATGGATAAGAGATACATGGGTGGTTCATGCCGATATCATCGCAAGTACTTATTTTCTCATTTCCAGATACGAGGAGATGGTACGGCGTGGACTTCGGGATGAGCATGGAAGATTTCCCGGTAAAGAGTCCTTGCCCTACCGGGCCGGTTTCCTGCATCGTCCGATCGTGGATGAATATCGCATGCTGCTTCATCGTTGGCTGCGCCAATCCCGGTTACGTGTACCCGAGGTAAAAAAGCAAATCCGGAAGATCTACCTCACGCACGACGTAGATTCTCCGACTCTATATCGTTCGTGGAAAGGTTTGATACGGTCTATTAGAGATAGAAGAGGTTTATATAAATCCTTTCAAGGTAAATTCGGTTCCCTTGAGAAAGACCCGTTTTATACCTTCCCTTGGTTTTTCCGCCAGAATAGTATCCTTCAGGACTTGATCGGGAAGGAACAATGTCACCCTATCCTATTTATCCGGAACGGGGGGAAAGCCAAGCACGACAAACCTCATTACGATTTGAGGAATAAAGATATTCGTAAATTGATAAAAAGTGCTTTAGAGCATAATGTAACTATTGGTTTGCATAGTAGCTACCAAGCGGGTACGACTCCCAGCCTTATCCGGAAAGAGAAAACCGGTCTGGAAGATCATATCGGTAAAAATGTTCGGTTCAACCGTCATCATTTCTTGGCAATCCGGGAACCGGAAGATATGGACCAAATAGAGGCTGCTGGGGTTACGGACGATTTCACCATGGGGTACGCCGATGTCTCCGGATTCCGGTTAGGGACTTGCTACCCGGTTCGTTGGATCAATCCGATCACCCGCCGGCTATCTCCTCTCCGACTACATCCGCTTATTATAATGGATTGTACCCTAGAGGAGGAGAAATATATGGGACTGGATTTTAACAGGGCTTTAACCTATTGCCGGAATTTAGTGGAACAAGTAAATAATGTAGGAGGTGAATTGGTTTTACTATGGCATAATGACTCCGTACAAGAAGGGTCCGGAAGTTATTTACGTAAATTATACGCCCAGCTATTAAAAGAATTAGCGAAGCAGTGAAAACAATAAAATCCCTGTATTCAAATAAATCAGAAAGAATGATTACTAATTGTAAAAATATTTTAGTCCTCGCCCCTCATACGGATGATGGGGAACTTGGGTTGGGGGGAACTATCTCACGCCTGATAGAAGATGGTAAAAAAGTGACCTATGTGGCTTTCTCCACCGCACAGCAATCGGTTCCCGAGGGTTTTCCGAAAGATATCTTGAAGACAGAGGTCAAGCAAGCGACCCAGACCTTAGGTATAGAACCGGAAAACCTAATCATATACAATTACGAAGTAAGAAAACTGGGATACGCAAGACAAGAGATATTAGAGGAGTTAATACGCCTGAAAAAAGTATCCGATTTTGACCTAGTCTTCATCCCTAGCTTGCACGACATCCACCAAGATCATACGACGATCGCCCAAGAGGGTCTACGGGCGTTCAAAAACACGAATATATTAGGTTATGAGTTAATCTGGAACAACCTGACATTCAATACACAATGTTTTGTAAGGCTGGAAGAGCGCCATATCGACGCAAAGGTAGAATCATTGAAAGCCTATAAATCGCAAGGAGCGAGAGATTATCTATCCAAGGACTTTATCTATTCATTAGCAAGAGCACGGGGCGTCCAAGCAGGATGTACCTATGCGGAAGCGTTTGAAGTCATTCGTCTATTCTTATAACCCTGATTGAATCCATGAATAAACTCCTTATCATATGTGATATGTTCCCACCCGCTTTCGCCCCCAGAATGGGATATCTATGCAAATATTTGACACGCATGGGATGGGAAGTTACCGTAGTGACAGAATACATAGAAGACAATACATTCGAATTCCTTACGGGGTATGCGGACGTGTATTGCGTCCGCTACTACAAAGCATCAGGAAAGATCTCAAAGCATATCGAATGGATGTGGGTCATGTTTCTAGACATCTTGTTTGGTTATAAAGACATGAAAATAATCAACGCATGTATTCCCTTAATAAAGACCAACCAGTACAAAGGAATATTGTGTAGCACATACCGTACCTTTCCTTTAACCGCCGCCAAGACGTTAGCGATCCATACCAACCTCCCTTTCGTCGTGGATTTACGAGATATTATCGAGCAATACGCCTCCAACGAATATATATCGCATAAATTCCATACATTTTCATGGCTAGACGCATTCATCACAAAGCGATTTCGCAAACGGTTACTTAGAAAGCGGAATAACGCTTTGGAGGTAGCGGATTGTGTCACGACCGTATCGCCTTGGCACGTGGAGGTACTTAAACAATATAATCCCAATGTAAAACTGATTTATAACGGATTCGATCCCGAGTTGTTCTATCCGCAACAAATCAAGACCTCCCGGTTTATCATTACCTATACCGGACGGTTGTTAAGTTTAGCGATCCGAAATCCGGAGTTATTATTTGCGGCCATCGCCCGTCTTACGGAGGACAAGGTCATTATCCCCGAAACTTTTCGAGTTGTATGGTATACCGATCAAGAGTCCCGCTCCATCATCCGCCAAGAGGCCGAACAACATGGGGTGCAATCTTTCATGGATTACCATGAGTATGTACCGGCATCCGATATTCCCCTCATCTTGAACAAAAGCTCGGTGCTGCTTTCCTTGACGAATAAGTTTGACACGTCTGGTCCAAAAGGCTTCATGACAACTAAGTTCTTTGAATCGCTTGCGGTAGAAAAACCCATCTTATGCGTACAGAGTGACGAGGCTTACCTCGCCGAAGCCATCAAGGAGACCCATTCCGGACTGGCCGCAACCCGGGTAGACGAGGTGTACGATTTCTTGAAACATTACTATGAGGAATGGCAGGAAAAAGGATATACGACCTCGCCCGTCAATCGGGATAAGCTATCGAATTATTCCCGGAAAGAGCAAGCTAGCCAATTTGCGCGTATATTTGAGGAGATTTAAGCAGATGGATAAATACCTCAACATAGTATCGTTCAATATACCTTATCCCGCCAATTACGGAGGGGTCATTGATGTGTATTATAAACTGGAGGCCTTGCATGCATGCGGCGTGAAACTCATATTACATTGTTTCGAATATGAACGTCCGCACGCACCGGAATTAGAAAGCATTTGCGACAAGGTTTTCTATTATAAACGCCGTACCGGGGTAATCGCTAATTTAACATGGCTCCCTTACAATGTATATAGCCGTAAAGATCATCGCTTGATCGAGAATCTTTTACAAAATGATTACCCGATCTTATTTGAGGGCCTCCACTCCTGCTATTATATGGACGATCCCCGTTTAAGAAACCGGATGAAGATATTCCGGGAGTGCAATATCGAGCACGATTATTATCGCCACTTGGCAAAGTCTGGCAAAGGATTGGTTCGCAATGCCTTTTTCAAGATCGAGGCCATGCGCTTCCAAGCCTATCAGAAAGTAGCACAGTACGCAAATCTGATAATCGCCGTATCCACGACAGACGCAGACTATTTACGAAAACAATTTCCCAATCAAAGGATCGAGTTCGTTCCTTGTTTCCACGAGAATAACCGGATTACGGCCAAACCGGGAAAATCCGATTATATTTTATATCATGGCAAGTTATCCGTTATCGAGAATGAGCGAGCCGTGTTATTTCTCACCAAGCATGTTTTCAGCCAATTAAAACATACCTGCATAATAGCGGGCATGAACCCGACCCGTTTGATACGAGAGGCAGCCGCCCCTTACCCACATATAAAAGTAGAAGCAAATCCCAGTAAGGAACGTATGGACGCATTGATCCACAACGCACAAATTCATATGCTAATCACATTTCAAGATACCGGCCTAAAACTAAAGCTTTTGAACAGCTTATTCGCCGGAAGGCATACGATTGTCAATCATCTCATGCTAGCGGGTAGCGGATTAGATCCTTTATGCCATATCGCCGATACGCCGGATGAGATGATACGGGCTTGCGAACAATTAATGGCCCTACCTATAGATAAAGAGGCGATAGATAAACGAAAACAATTATTGTTCCCTGCTTTTTCTAATGAAGATCAGGGGATACGTTTATACAAGATGATATATGATGAAAGAGAATAGAAGTGATTTATTACATACATTAACCGAACGTTTGAAAGCGATCGACTATAATAAATTACCTATCAGCGATTATAATAAGCGATACATCGGCAACTTAAAGCCGGCGTTAAGCTATTTCATGCATATATACGCAGATTGCCTACAAAGAGGACTTCAAGCGATACAAACCCCTATCTCCGATGTCACGCTAATCGATTATGGAGGAGGAACCGGCTTCCTTAGTATTCTGGCGAAATCCATAGGAATAGGACAAGTTATTTATATTGATCTTAACCCATCTTCCGTGGAGACGATCCAGCTATTGAAACAAATAATAGGAATAGGCCCCGATACCATACTCCATGGAGATTCAGATGTTCTTGCGGACTGGTGCGCAAGGAACAAAGTCTCCCCCCAACTTTTAATCGCTACGGACCTGATAGAACATGTCTATGATTTATCTTTGTTCTTCAAGGATTTAATCCATATAAACGATTCCATGTATCTACTATTCACGACAGCCTCTACACCATTCAACCCGTATGTCCAACAACGGTTACATAAGATGATGATCGGATGCGAAAGTGGATCTTTGGAATCCCCCAACTATTATACATTACGAGAGCAATTCATAACGAAACTTTGCCCGGCTTTCTCCCCAAAAGAAGTAGAGACATGGGCCCGGCAGACTAGAGGCTTGACCTATCCCGATATCCAAAAAGCGATCGAGAAAAAGAGTTTACCAAGCCCGGAAGACCCATACAATACTTGCGATCCGGCTACAGGTAATTGGGCCGAACGAATCCTTCCCATACAGACTTATGAGGACTTATTGGCACCCTACCAGTTCAAGCTTAAAGTAGAGAAAGGATTTTATAACGCAGACCGAAACAACCCAGTTCTTTCTTTGATATGCAAAGGTATCAACGCATTGATCCGCAACAGCGGCTCCTTTGGTTTTCTATTGGCACCATTCATCATTCTCTCCTGCGGCAAGGAGCGAGCAGATGCCATCTAGAACATATTCACGGGTCAAGTCCTCTGCTTTCAAGATTTGGTCGTTCCACTGCAATAAATCAATATCTATCGGCACACGCCCACAAGATTTATCTTCCGGCTTACGGCCGATGCAGCATTCTATATCTTTCAAGACATCCTTTATTCGCGCCGGACTCTCCTCGCTATACAAAACAGCCACTCGATTCAAAAATGTAGTTGATAATGGACAATCGATCGGTTCCGTATAAACTGGCTGAGAAAACTGTATAAAAACAAAATGAGCACGCAGCATCTCCGCCGCGCGCTCCATATTTTTCTCTTTATCCCAATTAGAGCCTAAGCACAATAGAACCCGGTTTCGTTTATTCTCCATCTCCGGCTAAAAGCGTTTAGTCATTCTTATGATTATTCAAGAATGTATTGATAAAACCGATCAACTTCACGAAAGAAGCGGAAAATTGTCCGGTATCGCTATTACGGATAGAGATAAATTTCTCCTTACCTTCCGTGGTAAATGAAACCTGATACATGATATCCCCTAAATCCCGGTTCGTCTCCTCCTCAAAGCCATAAGAGTCTTTCATCTTAAAGAAATTACATTTTTGCAGAATCGGTTTTAAAGAAGCAAACTCCTCGTCAGTCAATGTCCCCTCCATAATTTTAGGATCTCGTTTCTTGGCGAAATTATCCATATAATAATTATACTCCTCGATACGGAATGTCTTGTCACTATCAAACAGAACCATTAGTTTGTAGTTATCTACACTTTCCATACTATAACTAAAAGAGAAATCCTTCAATTCTTTTTTACAGCCTGTAAAACAAGCAGACAGAAGAACCAATAAGGTGGTGAACAAAGTAATTCGTAGTTTCATTTGTCTAAAGTTGAAATTTGTGGCACAAACATACATAAAATACTCGAAAAACAACCCATGGAAATAAAAAAATACCTATTAGTTGGTATTGGTGGTACGAAGTTTTCAAGCTACCTTCGCGTAACATTTAATAGGACATGAGATTATCAGAACTTCGCACAGGCGATAAAGGTGTTATAGTAAAGGTAATGGGTCGCGGAGCTTTCCGCAAACGCATTATCGAGATGGGATTTATCAGAGGGAAAGAAGTGATCGTTATACAAAACGCTCCGCTCAAAGACCCTATTCACTATCGTGTAATGGGATATGATGTCTCATTGCGACGCTCGGACGCCGCATTGATCGAAGTCGTTAGCGCGGCGGATTTCGAGAAGGAACAAGCTACCTCGGTACAAGATACGAACAGGAGTGCAGACTCTTTTATCCTGCCTTCCGGCAATGAATTGCAAGCCATCGCATTACATAAAGGAAAAACAATTAACGTAGCCTTGGTTGGTAATCCGAACTGCGGAAAGACCTCTCTTTTCAATTTCGCATCCGGAGCACATGAGCATGTGGGTAACTATAGCGGCGTGACCGTAGATGCCAAGGAAGGAACCTTCCAACAGAATGGCTATACATTCCGCATCGTAGATTTACCGGGTACTTACTCCCTATCCGCTTACACGCCGGAAGAATTATACGTGCGTAAGCATTTGAATGAAGAGCAACCAGACGTGGTGATCAATGTTATCGACGCATCCAATCTGGAGCGAAACCTATATTTGACCGCCCAACTGATCGATATGGACGTTCGCATGGTAATCGCCTTAAACATGTATGATGAGCTGGAACGCCATGGTAATAAATTCGATCATGAGTCCTTAGCGAAAATGATCGGGGCACCGATTATCCCGACCGTAAGTAAAACAGGCTTTGGCATAGAGGATTTGTTTAACCGTGTAATCAAGGTATACGAAGAAGAAGATCCTGTCATCCGTCATATCCATATTAATTACGGAGAGTCTTTAGAGAAAGGGATCAGCAACGTTAGGAAGACCTTGAAAAATAGCGTGGATATACCCAAAAGCTTGTCAAAGCGCTATCTATCTATCAAGCTATTAGAGGGAGACCGGGAGATAGAGACATTTATAAAAACGCTGCCCGGTGCCGAAACGATCTTCCAAGAAAGAGACCGTAATACAGCCCTAATAGAAAAGTTATTGCAAGAGGATTGTGAGACCGCATTCACGAACGCACGCTATGGCTTTATTTCCGGAGCGTTGCGTGAGACTTACGAACAAAATATGATCAAAGAGGCAACGAGTACGCAGATCATCGATCTATTCGTCACGCATAAAGTCTTAGGCTTCCCTATCTTTATCCTATTCATGTGGATCATGTTCGAGGCCACTTTCCGTTTGGGAGGCTATCCGATGGAATGGATAGAGGCATTGGTCGAGGTGATCGGTAATTTCGTGCGCAACCATATGTCGGAAGGACCTTTGAAGGATCTTCTCGTGGATGGTATCATCGGTGGCGTGGGAGGTGTTATCGTGTTCCTGCCGAATATCTTGATTCTGTATATGTTCATATCGTTCATGGAAGACTCCGGATATATGGCACGTGCGGCTTTTATCATGGATAAGATCATGCATAAGATGGGACTGCATGGAAAGTCGTTCATCCCTTTAGTGATGGGATTCGGTTGTAATGTTCCTGCTATCATGGCCTCCCGTACGATAGAGAGCCGTAATAGCCGGATGATAACGATGTTGGTAAATCCGTTGATGAGCTGTAGCGCCCGCCTGCCGGTTTATGTATTGCTGACCGGGGCGTTTTTCCCGAAGAACGCCAGCTTTGTGTTATTAGCTTTATATGTATCCGGAATCTTGCTGGCAGTTATCATGGCCCGTCTTTTCAAACGCTTCCTGTTTAACGAGGAGGATGTTCCTTTCGTAATGGAACTCCCCCCCTACCGGATGCCTACCGGCAAATCCATCATGATCCATATGTGGGAGAAAGCGAAACAATACTTGCACAAGATGGGAGGTATCATCTTGGTCGCTTCTATCATCATCTGGTTCCTTGGGTATTTCCCCAGACATTCGGAGAGCGGAGATCAGTTTGATCGCCAGATAGCGGAGATCGAAAATACGGAGTTGGATTCTCAAGAAAAAACAGATACGATAGAGGAGTTAGAACGCTTGAAGGCAATCGACCACCAACAAAATTCGTATATCGGGCGTATCGGCCAGACGATTCAACCGATCTTGGCTCCTTTAGGATTCGATTGGAAAATGAGTGTAAGCCTACTTACCGGTATGGCGGCGAAAGAAGTTGTTGTCAGCACGTTAAGCGTATTATACACAGGGAATGCCGATGATGACAGCCAAGCCCTGTCGGAGCGTTTGAAGCAAGACCGTAACGCGGAAGGTAATTTGGTATTCACACCGCTCATAGCGATTAGCTTAATGCTTTTCGTCTTGATTTATTTTCCGTGCATAGCGACTATATCGGCTATTGTCAACGAGTCTGGCTCATGGAAATGGGGTATATTCGTTATCATTTATACTTGTGTCCTAGCATGGATCGTTTCTTTCATTGTTTATCAAACGGGGAATTTCTTTGTGGGTTTATTCAGCTAAGAACTTTCCTATGTTTTATTTAGTTATATATAGGAGGTAAATTTATAGGTATGTGGCAAGATATAGCAGTTTGCGTTATTGGTATCTCGGTTATCGGATATATCGCATATAAGGTTTATCGAATGCTTACGAAACCGAAATCCAGTGATCCTTGCTGTGGGTGTAGTGGGTGTTCGTTGAAAAAAGAGTTTAGAATGAAGGAATAACAAAATATTTTTTATATTTGCGTTATTCTAATACACCATAGGTTATGAATAACACGGCCTTACAAATATATGCCCTTTTTATCCTGCTGATCTTATCAGTAGGCTGTAAAGATGATTGGAAAAACCTTAACTTGCGTAGCGGAGAGAATGAACCTTTTTATTGGGAAAACAATAAGCTCGCAGCTCAGAGACTAGCGAAAATCATGTACAATAAAACAGATAGTGGAAGTTATGAACGTTTTAAGATCGTCCATATTTCGGATTCTCATTTATCCTCTTGGTCTCCGAGCAATAATTACGAGTTACCTATAAATCTACGACAATCCATCCAATTCGCCAATCAACAAGAACTGCGGATCAATGCGATAACCGCTACGGGTGATTTTATCTCTATTGATAAGAAAAAGAAGGCGAAAGAATATATGCACTCATTTATTCATTACCTTTATGATGAAAATCATGTCCCCACCTTTATTTGTACAGGAAATCATGATAGTAATTCCGAAGAAGAGATAGGCAGTACCTTCTTTTATAAAAACGAGATCAACGAAATATTATTCGCCAACAGTAATTATTCGAAGAATCGAAATAGTGCCGAGAATTATTACTATTCGGATGTAGCAAACCCTCAAGGAGGTACGATCCGTTTCATCGCCCTCGATATGTTAGACCAACCAGCATCCCAATATAATACTTTATCTTACGCATATTTCTCCCAGAAACAAATAGACTGGCTTATAAACACCGCATTAAAAAATGGCATGACAGACCATCATAGCGTCATTATCTTAACTCATTACCCATTTCAACGCCGTAGTGTAAATAACGATACCTATTTATGTGATGGGGATTATGTCCATTCGTGGAATATGATTCCCGAAATCATTGAAGCCTTTCGTACTCGTTCCTTATTAGAAAAAGTATATCCAAATCAATTCAACCTAGACCCCATCAATGTCAAAGCAGATTTCAGTGACCGCAAAGGAGAATTTGTCTGCTATCTAGGTGGACATATCCACTGCAACGCCTATTTTGACGTGACTGGATTAGAAAACGAAAGCACGGAACTCGTTCCACAAAAAATGATCCTTTGTACCAATCAAGCTCCAAGTGAAAAAGGCGTGGTATACAACAGGGTCATACGTGAAGAGGATAGCCTATCAAGTAACAGTTTTTGTATCTATGCTGTAGATACAAAAGAAAAGAAGATTTACATCACCTATTTCGGTGCCTATAAACCTTCTAATGATTGTAACTATCCGGAGATTCATACAATCTCGTATAATTAAAATTTACCGACCTATACAATGATAGATAAAGCCGGTTTCCTCTAACTCTGTCTTGTCATAAATATTACGTCCGTCTAAAATTAAAGGCGTGGACATCAATTTCTTGATAACAGACCAGGAGGGCATACGAAATTCTTTCCATTCCGTAACAAGCAACAGAGCGTCTGCATCTATCACGGTCTCATAAATATCTTTACCATATGAAATCACCCCCACAGGTAAACGTCTTTGAGCCTCGGGCATTGCAACCGGATCATAGGCGGAAATTACACATCCGGCTTCTTTCAACTTTTTGATTAAGACTAGCGAAGGAGCCTCTCGCATATCATCCGTTTCCGGCTTAAATGCCAATCCCCATAAAGCAATTCGCTTACCTTGTATATCTCCTCTAAAATGTTTCATTAATTTACGGAACAATATCGATTTCTGCTCCTCGTTTACGGCTTCCACCGCTTCTAGGATACGCATTTGGTAACCACTGTTGGCTGCGGTCTTCACAAGCGCCTTAACGTCTTTAGGAAAACAAGACCCACCGTATCCACAACCCGCATATAAGAAACGACTACCTATACGGGCATCCGTACCGATTCCTTTACGTACCATATTAACATCCGCCCCAACTATCTCACACAAATTGGCAATATCATTCATAAAACTGATGCGAGTAGCCAACATAGCGTTCGCCGCATATTTTGTCATCTCCGCAGATGGCACATCCATGAAGATTACACGGAAATTATTTAACAAAAAAGGACGATACAATTTCGCCATCAACTTCTGAGCACGATCAGACTCAACCCCAACAACAACCCGGTCTGGACTCATAAAATCCTTGATAGCCGCACCTTCTTTCAAGAATTCAGGATTAGAAGCGATATCAAATTCAATACTCACATCTCGCAAGGCTTGTTCCTCCTTGATCGCTTTCTTGATTTTCTGGGCAGTGCCTACCGGAACCGTACTTTTCGTAACAACCAAGATATATTTATTCATATAGCGTCCTACCGTACGGGCAACCTCAAGCACATACTTCAAGTCTGCGCTACCATCCTCATCGGGAGGTGTACCAACCGCACAAAACAGTACCTCGACCTCATTCAAACATTCTTTTAAATCAGTCATAAAATGAAGACGACCAGCTTGGGAATTGCGTGCCACCATCTCGTCTAGCCCCGGTTCATAGATAGGAACTATGCCTTTCTTTAGATTCTCAATCTTTACCTTATCCACGTCCACACAAAAGACCTCAGTCCCCATTTCCGCAAAACAAGTACCCGTTACCAACCCGACATAGCCTGTACCTACAATCGCTATTTTCATATATATCTATTACTTATGTTTATAGTGCATTTAAAAGAGATACAAAAGTAAGACTATTTCAAGAATTATACATAACTTTGGAAGCTTTTTTGGCATAAGCATGAACTAAAAAAGGAAGTCAATATGAAAATTATCTCTGAAAATCATATTAAGGATTTAGGAATTACGCCTGCGACCTGTGTAGATTGGGCGAAAGAAAGTTTCTCTATAAAAAACAAGGCTCAATTACCCGCAAAAATAAGTGTACACCCCCAAGGTAATGACTTTTTCACTTCCATGCCCTGCCTCTTACCCCAAGAATTCTCTAGGTTTGGAATCAAGGTGGTTCATCGTATTGTAGGTGGCATACCTGCTTTAGGAAGCGATATCCTACTCTATGATTCCAATACGGGAGAACTATTAGCCCTATTGGGTGGAGATTGGATAACCGCTATGCGTACAGGAGCTGTCGCCACTCTCGCTATCCAAACATTAAAAGCGACCGATGCCACTACTTACAGTTTCATCGGCTTAGGAAATACAGCTAGAGCAACTATGTTATGTTTACTTGATAGCCAAAAAAATACGCATCATACAGTTCAGCTATTAAAATATAAGGATCAAGCGGATTCCTTTATAGAGAGATTCGGGGCTTATCCCAATGTTACATTCTCGATCATAGACAATATAGAGAATCTCATATCCAACTCAGATGTTATTATCAGTTGTATAACAGACGCAAGCAACTTGATCTGTCCGAAAAATGACCTATTTAAAGAAGGATGCCTAGTCGTGCCGATACATACGAGAGGATTTCAAAATTGCGATCTCTTTTTCGACAAGGTATATGGCGATGATACCGATCATGTGAAGGGATTCCGTTATTTTTCCCAATTCAAACAATATGCCGAGCTAGAAGACGTTTTATCAGGTAGAACGGCTGGCAGAGAAAATGACCATGAACGGATATTAAGTTACAATATAGGTCTTGGTCTACATGATATTCTATTCGCAAGTAAAATTTATGATAGTTTATCTGCGCAATCTCCAGAGATTAAGATAGAAAGAGAGGTATCAAAATTCTGGATATGATATCGGTTTACATTATATGCAGCGTTTTAGATAATAGAATCATCTTATAAAGACAACCCCTTCTCGGTTATGTACAGTCAAATTGATATTTTGACAGTAAAATCGACAGGGGTATTTGTTTATACAATTAAAAAAGAATAAGATATGCAAGCGATCATATTAGCGGCAGGCATGGGCAAACGCCTTAAAGAGTTGACAAAAAACAACACAAAATGCATGATTAAGGTACATAATCAAACCTTAATCGAACGTATGCTTAAACAACTGGAAGCTCTATCTCTGAAACGTATAATTATCGTGATAGGTTATAAAGGAGAAAAGGTACGTGAGCTTATCGGAGATAAGATAAACAACACTCCTGTTCTTTATGTAGAGAACAATGTATATGATAAAACAAATAATATATACTCGCTATATCTCGCTAAAAACTATCTGGTGGAGGACGAGACAATTCTACTTGAATCCGATCTAATTTTTGAGAACTCCATTCTCAGCAAATTGATAAACCATCCCTATCCAAATTTGGCAGTAGTTGCCAAATACCAAAGTTGGATGGATGGTACCGTCGTACGGCTGGATGAGGATAACAATATATTGAACTTCATCTCAAAGAAAGCGTTTCAATTTTGCCAAAAGGAGTCTTATTACAAGACCGTAAATATATATAAATTCAGTAAGGAATTTTCCACTAATAAGTATATTCCGTTCTTGGAAGCTTATTGTAAAGCCCTCGGTAATAATGAATACTACGAACAAGTTCTAAAGGTAATATCCTTATTAGACAGACCGGATTTAAAGGCCTTGACGATTACAACCGAAAAATGGTATGAGATAGATGACCAACAGGACTTAAATAATGCGGAAGCCTTATTTTCGGAAGGCAAGCAAGCATTATCTTTATACGGCAAACGTTACGGTGGATACTGGCGTTTCCCTATGTTATTGGATTTCTGCTATCTCGTCAACCCTTATTTCCCAAATACCCGATTGAAGGAAGAAATGAAAGCCAATTTCGATACTCTCCTTACCGAATATCCTTCCGGTATGCAAGAAAACGCTCAACTAGCCGCCCGTTATGCGGGAATATCCTCCGAACAAATCATCGTAGGAAACGGAGCGGCCGAGTTAATCAGTGGTTATATGCGTATGACCTCTAAGTATACCACAGGAGTTATATTACCAACATTCGAGGAATACCCGAACCGTTTGGCCCCTAAGCAGCTGGTGTATTATACTCCCAGCAACCGAGACTTCTCTTATACTGCTTTAGACATTATATCTTTCTTTGATAACAAACCGATTGAGCAACTTTTGATAATTAACCCTGATAACCCATCAGGAAATTTATTATCTAAAAATGAGATATTTGCGCTAGTCGAATGGTCCGAACGAAAAGGGATTCGTTTAATCATAGATGAATCTTTCCTTGATTTCGCAAATCCTGAAAATAAACTTTCCCTGTTAGATAAAGAGCTTTTAAACAAATATCCACATTTGATTGTCATTAAGAGCATATCAAAGTCATACGGCGTTCCCGGATTACGATTAGGTTTTTTAGCGTCGGGAAACAAAGATCTCATACGAGCGTTAAAAAAAGATATATCAATTTGGAATATCAACTCCTTCGCAGAATTCTATATGCAGATTTTCATAAAATACAGTGATGACTACGACAAAGCCTGCCATAAATTCTTAAACGAAAGAGAGCGTTTCTTCCAAAATCTACAGGCCGTCTCATATCTTAGGGTTATTCCCTCAGCCGCAAATTATTTCTTATGTGAAGTAACCGATACTTACACATCGGAGGAACTTTGTAGCTCTTTATTGTCGGGAAATAGTATCTTGATAAAAAACTGTGGAACTAAAGCAGGGTTCGAAGGGAAACAATATATCCGAATCGCTATCCGGAATAAGGAAGACAATGATAAGCTAACAGAAGCGTTGACTTCATTGAATAAATAAGGAAATTCAATCCGGTCTTTATTATCATGGAAATAAAAAAGAAGCTCAAGAATCCTATGGTTATAAATTTTATCTCCTTGGCATTGCTCCAAGGAGTTAATTATTTATTACCTTTATTATCATTCCCTTTTCTTTTCAGAGTACTCGGTGTAGAACGCTGGGGGCTCGTGACGTTCGGCTATGCCTTGATGCAATATTTCATTATGTTCACGGATTTTGGCTTTAACCTATCAGCCACGAAATATATCTCTGAGCATAAAACGGATTTAGGTAAAATCAACTCTTACCTAAATAGCACAATGCTTGGACGTTTCTTTTTATGCGGGGTCAGTTTCGCCATACTACTCATCCTGATCACTTGTTTTAATAAGTTTAAATCAGAGTCTTCTTTTTATCTCCTATATTTTGGTATGATCATAGGCAATGTTATGTTCCCTATGTGGTTTTTTCAAGGCATGGAGAATATGAAATACATTACGGTATTCAATATCGTAGCGAAATCATTGAGTTTCCTTCCCTTTTTCATCTTCATTCGAAAACCGGAAAATTATATATACGTACCGATATGCTATAGTTTTGGCTTTATTCTTGCCGGGATCGTTAGTATCTTTATTGTTTACTTCAGAATGGGGATGAAATGGTACTTCACATCGATCGAAGAAGTTAGTAACTCCTTAAAAGATAGTTCCACTTATTTTCTCTCCCGGGCCTCGACCTCTTTGTTCACCACAAGCAACTCGTTTCTATTGGGTTTGATTTGCGGAAACACAGCGGTGGGTTACTATTCGGCAGCAGAGAAGCTATATCAAGCGTACAATCAGTTATTGACACCATTCACTGGGGTTTTATTTCCGCATATAGCGAAAAGTAGAGATGTCTTGTTCTTTAAAAAAGTATTCTATAGAATAACATTCTCCAATTTCTTTTGCGTAACGACCGTACTTTTATTCTCAAGTTATGTATTAAGATTTGTCTATGGGACAGCCGATCCGGATATCTTAGAAGTATTCCGGATACTTGTAATCGCTTGTTTCGTAACCATCCCCTCTATGTTACTAGGATATCCATTTCTGGCGGCCATGGGGCACCCTCTATATACGAACTATACAGTTATGACCACCTCCATGGTACACATCACTGGATTAGCGATCCTATATGTTTGCGGAATGATCGCCCCTATCACGGTAGCAATGATGGTAGTCGTGTCTGAGACACTTCTTTTCCTTTTCCGTATTTGGGGGATACGTAGGTTCGGGCTATTCCGAGCGTAAGAAGCTGAGGCAAATTTGACAAGTGATTTAAGAAAAGACATATCTTAGCTTCATCAACCAAGTATCTTAGGTTCGTTGGCAAAGTATGTTAAGTTACTTTGCCGATGAAGTTAACTTACTTTTTTGCCCAACTTTCCCACAAAACGCAAATTCCCGATAAAAGGTCGTAATAGCCATAAAGATTTAAAAGTTTATGGCTATTACAACATATAGTTCATTGTATTAAAATGCGTGTATTTGGATGCACATTTAAAGTAGTAGAAGAAAATTGCTTTGCGGTCACGTATGCGGTTTCTACACTATCAAGCCCAGTAAACCTAAACAAAGAAAGGCAAGGTCTCACGTCTACTGTTCATAAAACATAGTTCGATGAGCAATCAATATATTGCAACGCAGGATTACCAGATAAATCTAACGACTACAAAGCACAGGATCTACAATCCAAGTTTTGCAGGCTAGGATTACCTTTTATATTCAACATCTTAAGTTGAGAATTTGATGGACACCTCAAGGTTTCCAATAACGGGGAATTACTCGTATCCAAACATTCTATATCCATGTTAGAACATAGAAGATAAATTAAATTAGTTTTCTCGCTCAAGTCTAATTCTTTAATGCCCACCCATTCCATTGTTACCTCTTCCAATGCTCCGCAATCAGCGAACGACAACTCATCTTGATATAAATGATAAATTTTCAAGTATTTAAGAGATTGACATCCATTCAAACGTAAAAAAGCACTAAGATTATAATTATAAAATTCCAGATGCTCAAGGGAAGCACATCCACTAAGATCCAAGCCCGGAAAACTTTCAGTTGTATATAGTTTTAGGCCTCGGATACTTTTATTGAAATCCAAGTAAGCTAATCCATAGCAATCTAAAAACAAATTCGGACAATCACTAACATCAACTTCCCCCGCATTTCCCTCCAACCGGATATTATCAAGGCTCGTACAACCTTTAAACTGTAATGAGGTCAGGAGGCTAGAAGTTATATACAATGATTCCAACGCTGAACAATTCTGGATATCAACAGAAGAAGGTTGGGCATCCGACCGATAAGTCAAATTCCGCAAATTAGGATAAAGACTTCCTTTTAGTTCTTTTATCATCATATTATATACCGTGATACTTTCTAAAGCATGATTCTTACTTAAATCCAAAACACCATCTCCACTATCAATAAATATTTCCTTCAAACGAATACAATCTGATAGGTCTATATTGCCAACGTGTCTACTTTCAAACGTTTCCAAGCCAACACACCCTTCCAAGTTAATCGAATACGCATAATCAGCGGCCAAACTTTTTAAAGACTTACAACCTTTCAAGTTCAATGCATAATTCTTACCTGTAGGAGTAAATTCCTCTAATGCTTCGCAACCACTCAAATCAATATCCATTAAACCAATAGCTCCCGTAAAAGCAATGCGCTTCAAACGTTTATTATTCTTTAAATCTAAGTTTTGGAAACTAGCCCCATCCGAGTAATATGCGATAAATGATAGCTGCTCCAAGGACGGCAAATCATTAAGAATAACTCCTGTTGTCTTTATTTTGAGGCATAAATTCTTTAATTGCTTACAAGCATTTATATCTATCGATTCAAGAACCACCGTAGAACAAGTCAAACTATCTAACTTACAATCTTCGGGAAGCTTCAGATAATTGGTATGGGAATTACATTCCAAGATCTTTAATGCTTTATTCTGACTAAGATCTACAGAATCAACCAGTGCGCAAGTCAATGACTCTAACGAAGTGAAAAACTCAATCCCTTTCATTGATCCGTAAGATTTGAACTCTTCTCCCGGATCCATAATGTAATCTTCCCATTCAGCCCTCCTTTACCAGGAAGAGTTGGGGTCGGATCAGGAATCGGGTCTTCTTTTCCACATCCCACAATAAACACAATCGCAAATACATAGGCAAACCATTTCAATGTTTTCATAATTATCTCCATCTAATATTATTAGATATAAATGGAAAATAGAAACATATATTATCGTATATTCCTTATTTAATATGTAATGTATTTGAAGAAAATATCATTTTACCATTTCTTCTACCTATAGTATAACCAATATCTGATAATCCAGCTGTCGGCATATAACCACATTCTGGAGAATAATTTGAAGTAACAATAAAATCCTCAGACTCATAAACGTCAATTTCACCCTGCCTCGTATCAACAATATATATTGTATGCGGCAGAACGCCTACCAACTAAGCCGTTGAAGTATCAAACGCCATTTTAATATTAGAAGAAAGAATTCGTATCGCACTACACCCTCTAGCCACACAATATTCATTAGTTCTTGATATTGCTCTCAGATTCTCAGGTACAACATCTGTTGTATCCTGCATATTTATAGACAAACATGCTCCATCTCTCACTCCCAAATTAGAATTTAACAAATCTTCATTTGAGCAAGAAACAAATAAAGTCAAACAAAATAAAAATATGCATATAGATAATTTTCCTAAAAGAAAAAAAATTCAATAATATCTCAGTTCTTCATTTTCACCAGATACGAACAAAAAATCTATCAATCAACAATTTACACACTTTCATACAAACCACAAAAAGCAAATAAATGCAAAAAGGATGATGAAACATAGTTTATTCCAAGAATAACCCATAACTTTGTTTCATAATATAAATATGTACAAGTTACTCAACGTACTCTTATAAAAGTATGATACAGTCTTTGATTAATAAACATTTTTTCAATCTGCTTCTTTTCACCTTGACTTTTGGTATATTGTTATACGATGCCATCGGGTTTGATTATACAGATGAAATTTGCGCCTTATTCCTGTTCGTTTTATTCGGTATATATCTGTTTTCCACATCTGACTGGAACTTCAACAAGGGCTTTTTAACAACCATTGGTATTTTCCTGTTCTATTTTTGTTACTCCCTATACATTGGAAGTAATACAAAAACAGCGATAATATCAGATATGTTAATCCAGATCAAGCCTTATCTCGCTTTTTTCTGCGTATACTCAATGATGCCAAGATTTAGCGAATCCCAGAAAAACATCATGAAATCAATATGCCTTGTATTTTGGTTTCTCTTGCTTCTGATGGGACTAGGGAAAGCTGTAGAGCCTAGGATTTTATTCCATCTCATGGGACATCCGGCTTATTATGCGGCGGCTGTTGTATGCGTTTCCCTTTGTTATTTGTATTGCAGTAAGTTCACTAATCTGGATAAGATTACATTTGTTGCTTTATTGTCTATTGGACTAATATCTGGTAGATCTAAATTCTATGGATTTTTCGCTCTAGCCACATTTATCACGTTCTACTTCTCAAATATAAAGCAGTTCAAGCTAGACGCAAAGAATATTACGATCATATTACTAACTATTGTCGCAGTATTATTTGTCGCTAGAGAGAAAATCTATTTCTATTTCTATCAGACATTAACCAGCGAGGTAGACAAAGACATGATCGCCCGGTATGTATTATATGCGACCGCCCCACAGATATTAATAGATTACTTTCCTTTCGGTAGCGGGTTCGCCAGTTTTGGGACTTTCTCCTCAGGAGTGTATTATTCGAGTATCTATTCAAAATATGGAATAGATGGAGTATGGGGTATGAGTAAGGACCACTACAACTTTATAGCAGATACCTACTACCCTTCTTTAGCCCAATTTGGTATTGTAGGGATTATCTTATACATCACTTTTTGGGCTTATATCCTTATGAAGGCAATTAAATTCCATAAAAGGACATATAATATGAAATGCTTATCGATGGTATTGATGATCATTGGTTTCTTTATCATTGAAGGCACTACCGACTCAACATTTACGACGCATAGAGGCTTTTTTGTCCTTATGCTATTAGGTTTAATATTATCAGATTTGAAGAACGGGGTGACAGATGAAGTTCATCCAAATGCAAAAGAGTTACAAGATGAAAATACTTCAGATAAATAAATACTTTTTCAAAAAAGGAGGTGCGGAAACCGTCTTTTTCAACACGATTCAGCTCCTCGAGAGACATGGGCACACAGTTATCCCATTCAGTCTTAAGAATAAGAAGAACGAACCTTCTCCTTATGAGTCGTATTTTGTAGACTATCCAGAACTATCGGAGTCTTCTTTACCCAAGAAAATAAAAAATTTACCGGCTTTTATCTATAATAAAGAAGCCGCACGTAAATTAGAGAAGTTGATCCAAAAGGAGAAACCGGATGTAGCACATATACATCTGATGTTTAATAGTATGTCTGTATCGATCTTACCAGTCCTCAAGAAATACAATATTCCTATTATCATGAGTGTCCACGACTATCGTTTAGTCTGTCCTGCATACACATTCACGGATGGAAAAAGGAATTTTTGTGAGCGTTGTAAGACCGGGAATTACTACAATTGCATAACACACAAATGCTCAAAAGGTAGCCTCATCAACAGTTTCATGTTGAGCATGGATAGTTATTTCCGATCAAAATTCTATTCTCCGATCGATTACATCAATCGATTCATATTTGTCAGCAAATTCTCTATGAATAAGCATATTCAAGTAGAGAACCGATTCAAGGATAGATGTACTTATTTGTATAATTTTACCCCGAAGGTAAAAGATTACAGTTCAACAAAAGGAGATTATATCTTTTTCTTTGGAAGAATATCCGAGGAGAAAGGTATCCTCACCTTATTGAATGCGATCAAGCAAGTTCCTGATATAAAATTAAAATTAGCTGGAACCGGACCTTTATTGGAGCAACTAAAGTCTCAATGCCCTCCAAACGCAGAGTTTCTGGGATTCAAACAAGGAGAAGAACTGCGGGAACTTATTCACAATGCCTCTTTTGTTGTAGTCTCATCCGAATGCTATGAGAATAACCCGATGACAATCATTGAATCCTATATGATAGGAACTCCTGTTATTGGTAGTGATTTGGGAGGAATACCAGAGTTGATTATTGAAAACAAAACCGGATATACATTCAAGCCAAAATCATCCGATGACCTAAAAGAAACGATTACAAAGGCTTGTTCTATATCAGAGGAAGAATATGCGAGAATGTCGGATGAGGCGAAGAAATTCGCAATGGATAACTTCTCAGAAGAAAGCCATTATCAAAAACTCATCAAAAACTATCAACTCATTATCGATCAGAATAAGCGATGAAAAATGTCTATGTATTTGGGACAAGAGGCTTTCCGAATGTACAAGGAGGCGTAGAGAAGCATTGTGAGCAACTTTATCCGGAACTGACTTCTAAATATAACATTTCTATATTCAGAAGGATTCCATTCTTAAAGAAAAATGCGGAAAAGGTATATAAAGGCATACGATTCATAGATCTACCTTCTACACGAATAAAAGGGTTTGAGCCTTTTTTCCATTCATTCTTGTGCACTATATATTGTATTATTAAGAGACCAGATATCGTACATATCCATAACATTGGTCCCGGAATGTTTATACCACTCCTTAAACTCGCTGGGTTGAAAGTTGTCCTTACGTATCATAGCGCAAACTATGAACATAAGAAATGGAATTACATATCCCGAAAAATATTAAAATTCAGCGAATGGATAGCTGTTAATGGTTCTACAGCCGTAATCTTTGTCAATAAAAAGCAAATGTGTCTTTTCAATGATAAAATTCAGCGTAAATCCACTTATATACCGAATGGAGTATATCGCAAGCAACTAGCGACAAGGACTGATTATATAGAGAAACTTGGGTTACAACCTCAAAAATATATTTTAGCTGTTGGACGTATTACACAGGAGAAAGGATTTGATTATCTGATTGATAGCTACGTACAATCTTTACCTCATGACTTCAAGCTCGTTTTAGCTGGAGGAGTAGACCATAGCTCCTCCTATTCGTCCGAGATCAGCGAAAGAGCCCAAAAACAGAATGTAATCATGCCCGGATATGTGGATGGAGAATTTCTAAGGCAATTATACTCCCATGCTAGACTCTTTGTATTACCTTCCTATAATGAAGGTTTCCCATTAGTACTTTTAGAAGCGATGAGTTATCATCTACCTATATTGGCAAGTGATATACCCGCTAATAAATTACTTGAGCTAAATCCAGGGGACTATTTCAAAACAGGGAGTGCTTTGGATTTATCTAAGCACATAAAACAAAAACTGGCTCAAGAATTTACCAGAGTTGACTATCCACTTGACGAGTATACGTGGCAGAATGTCAGCGACAAAGTAACTACAATCTTTGACAAGATATAAAAATATCCCTCAAAATAGCTAAACAGTATTTTGAGGGATATTTTTATATAATTGGCTTTATTTCATGAGCATGTTGCGCAGCCAAACGCTGCTTCTCAGGAGGTGGAGTCATATAATTAGGACCATATAATGTCGTTAAATATACATCTGGTCTATGAGGCGCAAAAAACTTTGAATCCTCAAAGTCTATCTCTACCACAGGAAAGATATCGTCAAATCGAAGATATCTTTTCCACAAGGTATCGAAACCATGACCAAGGCGGCAGTCTGTACCTAATCCCCTATTCTTATCAATAAGCTTCTTCGCAAATTTCATATATTGAAGAACCAGTTTATGGAATACGGGATGAAAAAAAGCCAATATCTTTTTATCTATAGACTCATCCTTGAAATATATCGCATCTAAACTCTTGCATATAAACGTATTATAGACCTTCACCATTTTTTCAAACATAAAAGGCAATTTCTGCTTATGATAACGATCCATAGGAAATATATCTATAAACAATCCTTTCTCGCATTCTTCATCCTCATATCCCGGAGATAATATGAAGCTTTTCTTGTCTCTTACCTTACAGGGTAAAGGTAAATAATGGTAATGAGGGTCGGTCTCTCTGGTCTGCAACATCATATCTTCAGGGAACTCATTCACGGCAATCTTTACAAAACGCTCATAATCCTCACGAATCATGCAGATATCCAAATCATCATCCCAAGGTATGAAACCTTTATGGCGAACCGCTCCTAATAAGGTACCCGAGCACATCCAATAAGAAATATCATGCTTTCGACATATATAATCAATAATCTTAAGCATTCTCAACATCACTAATTGCGCTTGACGCAATACCGTTTCTCCTTCTTGACGATTGTCAGGATATAATTTCGAGAAATCAACAACACTCATAAAATATTACTTAGAATCTTTACTTTGCTTTTTATATTCTTGGATAAGAAGAGACGATTGTCTTCTTACAAATAAGTAAGATATAGGTATCACCAATGTTAAGACCAACATTCCAATAAGCGCAAACAACTTACGAGGACCGACAGGCTTGCTCTTTACATAGGCAGGATCAATCACCCGAGCCTTATCTCTTGTCTGACCTAAAATAAGAGCGGTCTCCTCTCGCTTCTGAAGTAATATCAAATAAACGCCTTGAATAATTTCCTGTCTACGTTTCAACTCTACAAACTGTCTTTCCGCAACCGGATAATTATTCATTTTACTATAAATTTCCTGCTCCTTCGCTTTTACATCCTTTATTGACCGCTGCATTCCTTTTTGAGCATTACCGATGGTTTCTATTACGCTTCCACGTAACTTATCCGCTTGCTCAGTCAAAGTTCCGACCAGCGGGTTATTGATACTCGAATTTTGAATTACGCGTGCACGTTCTAGCAAAACTTCATTATAACTAGTTAACGCACTTCCTTTCTCCCCTTCCTGAGCGGTCAATAAAACAGGTACCAAATTATATTTATTCGCAGGATCTTTCACGAATTCATCCATCATATTGATGACATTGGATTGAGCCTCCAATTCTATCAACTTTGTTTGTAGTTCTTTCATTTGTTCCACATAGAATTGAACGTCATGCTCTATATCCATCAATTGGTTCTTGCTCTTATATTCTTCAATTTGGTTTTCGACAGCGGCAAGTTCCGCTATAATATTCTCAATCCTCCCATCTAAGAAAACCAAAGATTTACGAGCCTCTCCTTTTTTATACGCCTCAGCTTCTTTGTTATAGATCGCAATTAATGTATCTAGCATATCCGTACCCCGATTCTTTTCATAATCAGTGCAACTCAACTCTATTACGTTTGAAGTCTTGGAGCTTCCTTCTATTAAAAATTCTTTCTCCAAATCCTCTGCGACCCACCCCGCAGGATTATATGTAATATCAAGTTTCGCTGAGGTGATATCTTTTTTTCCCGGCGCAAAGTCCAAGGTGAAGTTTCCCATAGGTAACTCAATGGTAGCAGGCAATGATGGAAAACTAAAATGTTTCTTTTTCATATTAACAGACTCCGCTGAAACCTCCGCCTTACCATTTTTTACGAAAACCGAGAACTCCACAGCTTCTGCCAAGCGTGCGTTTGTAGCAGAATCGGCAATCAACTTTAAAGGAGATTCATCATATAAACGATAGCCCAAAGAAAATGGTTCACAATAATCGACATTCACGCCTAATTTCAGAACCATATCCCGAAGCATTTTATTAGAAGTCAATGTCATTAGTTCATCATCAATATTAACGACACCTCCAGAAACAGATCCCAACCCAAAAGATTTCATCAACCCAGCGGCCTCTCCCAATCCAAAGCTACCTCCTCCGAGGTCTTTATCTTCCTGAATCTGGATACGGGCCATCATCTCATATGTACGAGGGTAATAAATCAGATATAAAACCGCAGGGATTATAGAAAACAGGAATACCCCTAAAAATAATTTCCAATGCAATAGATATCTTACGATAATACTTTTAAGTCCGATTGTTTCGTTGTCTTTCACTTCCATCATCTAATTATTATTTAGTAATAGCCAATATAACAGTCGTTATCACAGATACAGCGCTCAAAATTGAGGAGAACACGGTTATACTATATTGTTGGGCTTGACTATAACGGGCGTTTCTCTTCTTCGCATTATTCGGTTCCACATAAACAACATCATTTTGTTGAAGATAATAATAGGGGGAAGTAAATATATCCGGCTCGGTAATATCCAAACGAGCAAACTCCTTTTCTCCATTATTATCTCGTATAACCAAGATGTTCTTACGGTTTGCGTTAATTGTCAAATCACCGACCTGACCGATAGCATCTAAAATTGAAAGACGATCATTTTTCACGGAAATCGCACCCGGCCGAGAGACCTCACCCATCATCGTCACCTTATAATTAACAATCTGTACATTAACCAAAGCATCTTTCACATAAGGGGAGATCATTTCTTGCATTTTATCACTTAACTGTTGCTTGGTCAATCCCGCCACATGGATCTTTCCCAAAACAGGGAAATTTATGTCACCTTCCTGATCAACCAAATACGTTCTTAATTGACCAGAAGAAACCGTCGTAGTCTCACCTTGAGTTGCATAGGCATATACAGGGGGATTAAAGGGAGTAACGACTGTCGGATCCCATGCCGTAACGGTTATCGTAAGTAAGTCATCAGGGCAAATCTTCGAGGTATAAGCTTGATTCATCTTACTCACCTGTTCGGGGGTCAAGGCATCCACTCCTTGGAAATAAACCACATCTTTAGGAACAGAACAAGCCCCTAACAATAAGACAAACAATGCCACTACTGATACTAATTTCACTCTCATAATCTTTGTTTTCTTCAAATAAGGTGCAAATATACGTTTTTTAGTTTGAACATGAGGTCTCAAAAGGACCACAAGTATAAAGATACTTCTATAACGATGCAATTGTCTAGATATTGCTGCATGCTAAATCAAAATTATAGTTGTTTTTACCGCTTTTTCATGATTATTGCGTAAGTTTGTGACAAAACAAAAATATATGATTGAGATAGGAAAATATAACACGCTGAAAATAGTGAAAGACCTTGACTTCGGGGTTTATCTGGATGGCGGTAACGGGGTGGAGATCTTGTTGCCGACTCGTTACGTACCTAAAAACGTGAAGCCCGGGGATGAGGTCGAGGTGTTTATTTATCATGATAATGAAGGGAGGTTGATTGCTACTACCGCACGTCCTCTGGCAACGGTCGGGGAGTTCCAGTTCATGGAAGTAAAAGACGTGAATAATGCTGGCGCATTTTTGGAATGGGGAATCATGAAAGATTTGCTCGTTCCTTTCAAGGAGCAGAAAATGCCGATGAGAGAGGGGAAATGGTACTTGGTCTATGTCCGGCTGGATCATGTGACAGGACGTATCATGGCATCCGCACGTATCGAGAAGTTCTTGAACAATACCCCTATCGATTACGAGCAGAATCAAGAGGTTCAGTTATTGGTAGCCGACGAGACGGATCTTGGCTATAAGGTGATCATCAATAACCAGCATTGGGGATTGATCTATTATAATGAGGTATTCCAACGTCTTGAGAAAGGCGAGCATCTGAAAGGCTATATAAAAGAGGTACGTGAGGATGATAAGATAGATGTGAGCCTAACGCCGCAAGGCTACCAAAAGGTAGAGGGGATCGCCGGCGTCATTCTGGAAGCGATGAAAACACAAGGGGGATACATCCCGGTACACGACAAGAGCGATCCGGACGTGATCTATTCCTTATTCCGCTGTAGCAAGAAAGCTTTCAAACAAGCGATCGGGGCACTCTATAAGCAACATCTTATCACGCTGGAAGATGGCGGGATACGGCTCGTGAACGAGAAGTGACCCATTTATATAAAAAAGTCAATGGAATCCGTTACAGAATCCATTGACTTTTCTTTATAAATCCATTGAGTTAGCGAACGGATTCCATTGACTTTCTAATCCAGCTTCAATACGGCCAGGAACGCTTTTTGCGGAACTTCTACCGTACCGATCTGCTTCATTCGTTTCTTTCCCTCTTTCTGTTTTTCCAGCAATTTACGCTTACGGGAGATATCGCCTCCATAACATTTCGCCGTCACGTCTTTACGGACAGCCTTGATCGTCTCACGAGCGATGATCTTTGCGCCTATCGCCGCTTGGATAGCGATATCGAATTGCTGGCGAGGGATCAACTCTTTCAGTTTCTCGCACATACGACGTCCGAAAGTAACGCTATTATCCACGTGCGTCAATGTAGACAAAGCGTCTACCGGCTCACCGTTCAACAGGATATCTAATTTAGCCAACTTACTGGGACGGAAATCATGTAAATGGTAATCGAAAGAAGCGTACCCTTTTGAAATACTCTTCAACTTATCATAAAAGTCGATTACGATCTCGCCCAACGGCAAGTCATAATGAATCTCGACACGATCACCAGAAATATATTCTTGCTTAAGCAGGACGCCACGCTTACCCAGACAGAGTGTCATGATCGGGCCGATATAGGTAGTGTTCGTGATCACGGAAGCACGGATAAACGGCTCGTCGATATGATCAATCAAGGTCGGGTCCGGCAAGCCTCCCGGATTATGTACCTCGATCTCCTCCCCTTTCTTTGTATGCACGATATAAGAAACGTTCGGTACAGTGGTTATCACATCCATATTGAACTCACGATCCAAACGCTCCTGAACAATCTCCATATGCAACAAGCCCAAGAAACCGCAACGGAACCCAAAACCCAGCGCGGCGGAACTCTCCGGCTGGAAAGTCAAGGAAGCGTCGTTCAACTGTAATTTCTCCAATGACGCACGAAGGTTCTCGAAATCCTCGCTATCGATTGGATAGACACCGGCGAAGACCATCGGCTTCACCTCCTCAAAACCGGCGATCGCGTCTTTAGCCGGGCGAGACACATGAGTGATCGTATCACCGACACGCACCTCCCGGGACGTCTTGATACCGGAAATGATATATCCTACGTCTCCCGTCCGGATCTCCTCACGTGGGCACATATCTAATTTCAATATACCTACCTCGTCGGCGTCATACTCTTTTCCCGTAGCGATAAACTTCACATGGTCACCTTTACGGATCACGCCGTTTACCACCTTGAAGTAAGCGATAATACCACGGAACGGATTAAAGACGGAGTCAAAAATCAAACACTGCAACGGAGCCTCCGGGTCACCTTTCGGAGCCGGGACCTTCTCCACGATCGTATTCAAGATCTCGGTCACTCCCTCGCCTGTCTTTCCGCTCGCCCGTAAGATATCCTCGCGAGGGCAGCCCAACAGTTCCACGATCTGGTCTTCGACCTCCTCCGGCATGGCGCTAGGCAAGTCAATCTTGTTCATCACCGGAATAATCTCTAAGTCATTCTCTATCGCCATATACAGGTTAGAGATGGTTTGCGCCTGAATACCTTGAGCCGCGTCCACGATCAGCAACGCACCCTCGCAGGCGGCGATAGAGCGGGAAACCTCATACGAGAAGTCCACGTGCCCCGGAGTATCGATCAGGTTCAGTATATATTCTTCACCCTTATAATTATACTTCATCTGGATCGCATGGCTCTTGATCGTAATACCACGCTCACGCTCTAAATCCATGTCGTCAAGGACTTGAGCTTGCATGTCTTTACCTTCTACTGTCTTGGTATACTCAAGCAAACGGTCTGCCAAGGTACTTTTCCCATGGTCAATATGAGCAATAATACAGAAATTGCGGATATTCTTCATCTGCTAAATTTATTTTTAGGTACGCGAAGATAGGAAATTTAGCCTAAATACTATACTTTTGGCATACCATTTGTTGTTAATAGTATATGACAATACAAGAAATAAATAAAGCATACAACCGAATTATCGGTTCATTAGACGAAAAGGAGCTAAAGAACGCGTTCGATTTTCTCCAAGGTTTAATAGCGGGAATACGTGAGTACTCATTCCAAGACAGGTTGAACGAGCTACAAGATACTTATAAATATATGTTGCGATACCGGATCGAGGGGGCTAAAGATCCGATGCAAGACCAGATATACAACAACTTGATCGCATCCAGCTATGAGTTCGCGGATATAGTGAAGCACAAGGCCTTATCGGTAGATTCGCCTCTCTCCTTTTATAGCCGTAGGCGAATGATGCAAAAGGAGCTTACCAACTATGACCAGCTCCACAAGGTTTTGAGAAACGCCTCTTTGGTGAAGATAGAGACTCCGACCGGAACCATTACGGAGCAGCAGCAAATCGAATCCGCCACGATCCTATTATTCAATAAGATCTGGACCTCGAATCCTCTCAATAAGGAAGAAATAGCCTCCATCAGGAACCTATTGAATGACCAAGAGTTGCCTTTTATCATCGGTAGCCAAATCGTATCGGCATTAATGTTGGGATTGCAAGTCGCTTTCGATAAGGAGAAACTGCTATTATTATTCGATGCGGCCAATCTCCAAGAAGATGAGATTCGTTACCGTGCGTTGATCGGGATTCTCCTGACGCTCTATACCTATAGGAAACGTACGGCGCTATATCCGCAGATAGCGGATCGACTAGCGGCTTTATCCGAGGGATTTCCTAATTTTACGAAAGCGATCCGAACGATTACCCTTCGTTTTATCCTAGCCCGTGAGACAGAGAAGATCACCCGTAAGCTACAAGACGAGATCATTCCGGAGATGATCAAGCTAGGCCCTAAAATCAGTCAAAAGATAAACTTAAAGGATATCAATCCGGAACTTCTCGGAAACGAGATGAATCCGGAGTGGCAGAATATGTTATCGAACAGCTCCTTAGGGAAGAAAATGGAGGAGTTCAGCGAGCTGCAACAAGAAGGTGCGGACGTAATGCACTCTACTTTCGTGCACCTAAAGCATTTCCCCTTTTTCCGGGAATTGGGTAACTGGTTCATACCATTCACGACCGAGCATTCCGCTTTTGGCAATCAGTTGAGCAAGAATCAAACGGAAAAGGATATGCTAGATTCCATGACTCTTGCGGCATTCATGTGTAATTCCGATAAATATTCCTTATATTTCAGTATGATGCAATTGCCGGATCAAGCCCGTCAAATGATGATGGGACAATTTGGTAGCCAAGCCTCCGAGATGATTCAACAGACGAAGGAGGAATTGATCAGTAAACGGGGAAAACTGGAAATCATATCCGGACAGTACATACAGGACTTGTATCGTTTCTTCAAACTTTATCCGGGACATCTGGATTTTGATGACATATTTACATCTGCGTTAGACTTTCATAACCTGCCAATTTTGCAGCCTTACGTCAGTGATGAGGAAAGTTTGACAACTATAGCGGAGTATTACCTCCGGAAGAATTACTTCCTTGACGCGCTCACGATCTACAATCGCTTATCCGACGCAAATCAAGAAAGTGATATCTTATTCCAGAAAATCGGTTACTGCAAACAAATGAATGGCGATATACAAGGCGCCTTGGAGGCTTATTTACATGCGGATCTTATCAATCCGGACAGTAAATGGGTTATTCGCCGGATCGCCGGTTGTTACCGTACCTTAAAGCAACCGGAAGAAGCGTTGAAATACTATCATCGTTACGAGGCTTTCAATCCGAATGATTTATCGATCCAAATATGTATCGGCCACTGCCATCTTGAACTCAAGAATTATAATGAGGCGCTGAAATATTATTTCAAGGTAGATTATCTGGACAATAAAAGCACGAAGGCTTGGCGTCCGATCGCTTGGTGTTCTTTCTTGACCGGTAAATACGATCAGGCCCGTAATTATTACAAAAAGATCATGGATAATCAACCCAACACCCAAGATTTCTTGAATGCGGGACATACGGAATGGGCATTACAGAATATAAAGGGAGCGCTTGCTTTTTATAAAAAAGCCGTGGAGAAAGAGTCCGGTGATTTCTCGAAGTTCCAAGAGCAGTTCAATCAAGATATCCCCGATCTTCTTGTAGCGGGAATCGAGGAGGCGGAAGTGCCGTTGATGATGGATCAACTCCGGTATTCCTTGAGCGATATATTCTAACTAGTCATCCAACAATTTGAGAAGACAAGAAAAAATATCGTATGAAAGAGATGATACTAAAGACAAAGCGACTCCTATTAAGGGAATTAAAACAAGATGATTTTGATGATATCTGTAAGCTTTTACAAGATCCGATTGTAATGTACGCTTACGAAGGAGCGTTCAGTAAAAAAGAGGTACAAGAATGGCTTGATAAGCAATTAAGGAGGTATCAAAACGATGGCTTTGGCTTATGGGGGATGATAGAGAAAGGCAGCGGAGAGCTTATCGGTCAGTGTGGTCTCACCTATCAAGAATTCAACGGTCAACAGGTTCCGGAGATCGGTTATTTGCTTAGGGCGGAATACTGGCATAAAGGTTATGCTACCGAGGCCGCCATAGCTTGTAAGGAATACGCCTTCAATATCCTTAACTTCGACAAAGTATACTCCATCATACGGGACACAAATATCCCCTCTCAAAAAGTAGCACTAAGAAACGATATGAGGGAAATCGCAAATTTCATAAAACATTATCGCAATATCGATATGCTTCATTTAGTATTCTGCGTGGATAAGTCATAGTTATCAAGCGGAAAGACTGGGATTCGAACCCAGGGAGCGGTTACCCGCTCACCGCATTTCGAGTGCGGATAATACAATTTGATTATCAATTTGTTACAACAGATACTGTAAATACATAGTAAAAACGACATTTATAGTCGTCTTTTTTGATGCAGGTCTATCATCCAGTTTGCCCATTCATCCGTCCCGTAAGCAGGAATATCGAACCACTTCTTTTCGCTCAAATGAGGCAAGAGTTGCATGATCCGCTCCAGCTCACTCCGGAACCTGAAAACATCCTCTTCCGTCAGCTTTACCGAATAATGCTTCTTGCATTCCTTTAATCCCGGAAAAGACTGGAGCAATCCCATAATCTCGGAGAAAGCGGAAGACTTGCCCTTGTCGATTTTTAATGTGATTCCGGACATGTTGCATTTTCTTATTTTCCCATCAAAGCTACTATTTGAGGCATACTATACAAGCTTCATTATCCTGTTCTTGTCGCTCCATAGGACGATTTCCAGTTGGGATTTCCCACTCATGAACTCCAGATAAGGGGCTATTTTGTCCATTTTATAACCGGATGCCATGTCGTTTACCAGGGCTATCTTTTTGTCAATAAAATCCGTCATTCCTGATTTCTCGATGATTTCAAAGTTCATATTGGTTTTACCGATACTGTTGATAAAATTGTAATCAGTTGAACCGGTTATGTAATTGACCAAAGACAGCCTATTGTTATTCTTGATTACGGCATTAAACTTGACCCTGCTGTACCTTTCATGAATGGACTTGCCAAAATCGACCTGCTCCTTGCTTTTAAAAGAGGCAATAAAGCTGTCCGCATGTTTTCGGAATCTTCTGATTGCGTCAGCCTCTTTCTTTGATTCAAACTGGATGAAAGAGGAACTTACGATTGCAGATATGAAATTAGCGACCTCATAAACCAAATTGGGTATCATCGCCCAGTTAGTTGTCTTTTTATAATAGAATAGTCTTTCCTTTGCCTCGATGGTAGATATGTTGTATTGCGTCAGATAATATTCGTACAATCTGTTGAAATGGTTGTCTTCCAAATCAATCAAGTCGTTGTAATACTTTTCGGAAATCCACCCTCCGTCTGTTACGACAAACTCATCGCCTCTCTGTGTAAGAAAGACGGAAACGAAACTGTCGCTTGTCGTGAAGCAAGGTGTGATAATTTCGACTGTTTCCCCTCTTTGCTTGAAATTCCAGAGCCGACTGTGTACTTCCACGATATTATTTAAAATACTTGTATCCATTTCAATTTCATGTCAATTAAAAGTTTATACCACTCAAAGGATCGATATCGCTTTCGTAAACAAAAGGCAGAGTTCCAGGTGACTGCACTTCTATTTCGGGTGTATCTGCGCTATTGCCCTTCGTGTTTGACTCCGTGCAAAAATGAGCGATGCACAAAGATACATCTTCCAGCACTTCCGCTTGCTTTTGGTCTTTCAAAACTTCCGTTTTGTATGCAATTTCTTCGCCCGTCTGCATAAATTTGTGAAAATGCGGTGTAGGCACTCGCTGCTGGTCAATGGGGACATCAAGGCCTGAATTGCGATGACATGCGCCCGCTGAGTCATATCTGAAAAAGTAGCTGTTGTCGAATGCCGGACATTTGAGTTTGAACTTAAAGTCAGTCGGGTCGTCCGCCTTTATTTGTACAACAAATTCAAGATCCTTTTCCAGTGACTCATGTTTTGCCTGTACGACCTTTTCCTTGATTGTTTTGTGATTGCTCTTTGTCTGGTCTACTACAATAGGTGAGACAAGAATGGTTTTGCCTCCTTCTACGAGCACTTTATATGTGTCATAATTGGATTTTATGTTGTTATTTATCTTTACCTTTGCCATATATTATCGTATTTATCACTATTACCCTATTTCTGTTATCTGCATTAATGTCTCTTTCACAAAATCCTTTAGTTCCATAATTAAAAATTTTCAATTATTACTTCCTTGTAAAAGCATAAGCCCAGATTAATCAAGAAACTTATCCTTTATTGCCGGGGTTATCATGATCTATTTGCTTTAAATCTTTCAAGATCTTTATTCGTTTTTCTCTATTGACTCTACACTATAAGTAAAATCTTCATACGTATGAAGTATGGAATCTGCTAATCTAGTTCCAGTAGATACTAATTTCGCTAAAACCCGTAATTGTTCATTACATGATTTATTTTTTGTTGGATAAGGATAATTAATGTAATGACTAATTTCTCCCCATGTTTCCTCAAAAAGTGTTCTTACTTGTATTTCGCAACAAATAGGATTCTTATTCTGATTATTAGGTTTAACTACATAATGAACACTGGTATAATATGTTGGTTTGATTTTAGGTATAATATTTAAATCCTCATATATTTTTTGACTTTCTGGATCCCAAGAATAAGCTTCAGGAGGTTCTACAAAAGCCCAGTTTCCTTGTTCCACATTTTCTTTAATAGACCGATGTATTGGAAGAAATTGATCCTGATATATATGTAAAACTCGAACACCTGCTAAATCTGTTATTTCATGAAATAAATTATCTTTTGTAATATGAATACCTTCCTTCTCTTTACGATTTATTTTATCTTCTAAATGAGATGGATCTTTCATTCTTGATTTTAACGAATGAATAATTGGAGGTGTTGAATTATTTAATTTGGGATTCTTTTGAAAAAAAGTAAGTACACTTGCAAGAAATTGTTCGTATTCAAATTTTCTATTTAAATACGCCTCCTTTAATTCGAGAATATTATCCATAATTATATTAATCTAAAGTTTTAATTCTTTCAAGAAATGACAGCGCAAACTCTTTGTATTTTTCTTTAGTTGAAATATACATTTTTGTATTTCCACTAATTGTTCCACGATCGCTCGGTTCTAAATTATCCAAATCTGGAATTTCCCATATTGGATGTTTATATTTTTGGGCCATATTAGGTAATGTATTATGAGAATGCATAACAGCCATTCCTCCAATTGGATTGTGTACCATTTCAGGAGATAAATGTTCTCTTACATCTTCACTTATAAAAGTTTCAATAGTTTCTGGTATTTGTTGAGCATAATTATAATGAGCTTGCGCTAAATCCCAATCTGTTTGGCCCGTATATTTTTTCGCATTATATATTGTATAACCTAAAAAACGAACAAAATTAGAAGGGAATTTTTTTCTTTTATCATCTGATATCAATGTATATATTGTATTAAATTCTTTTCTCCATTGCTTTAATGAATTCCCTATATTTCTAATACCATATAATGAAAACATATCAGGTAAGGCAGGAATTAAAAACCCATCAACTGTAGATATTATCAATTTATTCAATGCACCTAAGCTAGGAGAAGTATCAATTATTATAAAATCATAATTAAATCGTGCGCCGTATTCTTCTGCAATAGTTCTTATATTTGTAAGTGTCCTTATAGCAAGAGGATCTCCCATATATGCACCACTCCACCTTTCTGCTATTTTAGATTCATATTGATGAACTGTCAATCTACCTGGAATTAAATCCAAATTATTCTTTATGTGTATAGGACTAGGAATTTCTATAGTTTCACCTGTTCCATCCTCTGTTGGTTTTAATAAAAAATGAATTGTTTTAGGTTTATGAATGAGCTTTTCAAACTCCTCTGCACTACACTTTCTTTTTGCTGAGTCAAAATCATCTATAAAAGGATCTTCTTCTCGCCAAATTTCATGCAAATATTCTTCATTCATTCCACAAATTGTCAAATTACATTGTGGGTCCAAGTCTATCATTAATACATTGTATTCCATTTCTGCCAAAATGTGTGACAAATGGAATGCAAGTGTTGATTTTCCAACACCTCCTTTATTGTTAAAAAGCGATATTATTTTCATAGTATATAATTTAGTCATTAATAATATTCCCGTACATTGCTAGAAGATAGTCGTATTCATTTTTCAATTTAGTAATTTCTCGCAATTTCCTATTCTCACTTTGAGCAGCAGCTAACTCCATTTCTAGACGTTGTATTTCTCTAAGCGCATTAAGATTTCTATTTCTTAATATTGCAATCGTTTTGTCTTTATCCATTAAATCTTCCATATCTGATATTTTCTATTTATTCTTGATTTCCAACACTCTATCCCCCACCCCCAAAAAACAACTTTAATATTAGTTTGGATTAACTTTTGAAATATTTAATTCTTGCAAATCCTCTTTAATTTTAAACCAAATAGTTCTAAAATCATCTACTATCGGAATACGTTCTCCATCAACAACCAAAATGCAATACCGATAGATATTGGGATCAACAGGCAGATCTGCACCTTTAAACTCTAACTCATTTCCAGTACATTGAATTATATCAATAATATCTAGAATATCTATTTCCCTTATTTTATTAGAAACTGTAAGTACTTCCATATTACTACCTATTTAATATTTTAACATCATTATCTCCGAAGATGAAACGAAATACTTGATCCTTCTTTTCCTGTCCAAGTTCAATTGTGAGAGTTGCTTTTATCTCTTGTTTTGAATCTACTCGTATAGAATCCAAATCAACATACCTTTTAGGATAAGTAAAAAGGTCTATTATATCCATTGAAAGTCCTGTTGCAATATTTGAAAGTTGCCAAATACTTATCTGAACACTACCATTAAGAATTTTACTAAACTGAGAAGGCGTAGTTTGCGCATATTGAGCCATAGTAGCCTGTATTAACCCCCTGTCTCTCATTATCTTTCTAAGATTTTCAACTACAGGATGAATCTTTATTTCTTCTTTTTTCTCCATAAATAAATTTACGCATTGATTATCAAATAGTTGTAACCTAAAATGAACTTTAATTTCAATATTTGAAATTAATAGTTGCAGAATTTGAAACTTTGATATATATTTGCACCTGTAATGATTAATAGTAGTTGCGAAAATACAAAGTACAGAACATATATAATAATGTAAGGAGGCAAAAATGGAAAAATTAAACCTACAAGGTCATGAGATTGGCACTCGTTCGTTCAGAGAGATCTACTTCTCCATGGACAACACGCCGCCCAAGAAGGCTTTCATCCAAAAGATAGCTACCATTACCAAACGATCTGAATCGGCCGTCAGATGTTGGGTAGCGGGAGTCTACCAACCGGATGCGTTAGCCCAAGAAGTGATAGAAAGAGAACTTGGCATTCCTGCCAGTGAGTTATTCCCAAAGGAGGATAAGGTATGCGCGCAATAGAATTCTATACCACCCCCTCCGGCGAAGTAACTATCAAAGAGCAGGGACAGCCGGAACGCCAACTGAAAGAGTCCGATACGGATTTCATTCAAAGTTTCCTTGAGATTTTGGAAGAGTTCTATCCGGAGGCTTATGCGGCACTCCGCAAGTATTACGCCCGCTACGACGGGAATAAATGCTACCGGGATTTCTTGGCTGTACGTAGGTTTATCAAATGCAACTTCGGGCTGTACGATAACATGATAGACGTGGATGAGAACTGGAATTTCAAATTCGAGTTTGTCGGCTGCCCTCTACGAGGAGAATGTGACGGGTTTAAGAAAATCTGTGAACCGAAGTTCAACAGTACATTATCAGACAGCCAGCTTCGGGTGATGGAGCTTTGCTACTATGGCAAGAAAGACGAAGAGATCGCAGAAACGCTTTTCATCTCGTCCCACACCGTAAAGAACCACCGGAAGAACGTTTTCCGGAAACTCTCAATACACTCCATGGCGGAGTTCATGCGATACGCGAACGAAAAGAATCTATTTAAGGGCGAATAATCATGCCAACCGAAAACACCTATCAAAGCATACCTTCTTTACGAAAGATCGAGATCGAATACCTTGCTTGGCAAATCACAAGGATGCAAGCAGGTATCCGGGAATTTATCGGGCAAAAGGAAGCGCACCTCCGTTTCGGGAGGCAGAACGTGGAAAGATGGGTCTCGGAAGGTAGGCTACAACGTTACAAGCGACCGGGCAAAATCGAGTACAGGCTGGAAAACCTGTATAAGTGCGCCCTGGATCCATACGACTATTAAATGAATCATTAACATAGCAAGGCACCTTGGCAAGGCGTTGCAAAAGGAAGTTTACGATACCCATCCAACTCGCTATTTCACGGACGGTAAACCGCATTGCTAATAAATCATTGACGTATGAAAACAGATTACTGGAAACTCGCCCAAGCGGTGAGGTGGGGATTTTACATCCTTTTCGGAACGCTCGCCATACTTGGAATCGTGGCTATTTGCCTAGGACATTTCCTGCATATCATCACGACGTCCGGATGTGCGGCAATGGCTTACATGATAGCTAAACATTGGTAACTAACATTTAAAAACATAACATCATGTCGAATCTAATTCAGATCAAAGTAGCTGAGTTGAATCAGCTAAACCCGCTCATGATAGCGGAAGATAACAGGGTAGAACAAAAGTTCATCCAAATGTATAACGCGATCTGGGGTACCGCCCAAGGAGCGCAAATCTACGAGAAAGAGAAATTCAACTTCCGGAAGATCTTACAAGACAAGCCGGAACTGCAAAAATGCACACCATTATCCCTCTATGGATGCTTTTTGGATATAGCGGTCAACGGCCTGTCACTTGACCCGACAGGACGACCGCACTGTTATATTCTTCCCCGTAGCACGAAGACCGGCTATAAGGATAACAACGGTAGCGATATCTACGAACTACGTGCTTATCTCTCCATCACCGGATATGGCGAGTTAGTCATGCGGCAACGTGCCGGACAAGTCCGTTACGTGGATAATCCCGTGGTTTGCTATGAGGGCGATACCTTCTCCCCCGGGTTGATCGACGGCGTAAAGACCGTGACCTACCAAGCGGCATGCCCCCGAAAGTCCAACAAGGTGATAGGTGGTTTCTTACGTATCGTACGCTCCGACGGTACCGTGGACTGGCACTGGATGATGGAAGGCGATATCAAGCGATTGGAAGCGTACAGCTTTAAGAACAACCAGAAATGGAACCCGCAAACCCGGCAGAAAGAAGGGAAGGCCAATGCCCTTTATACCTCTAGCGAAGGAGGTATTGATCCGGGATTCTTGGAAAGCAAGCTTATCAAGCACGCTTTCGACGGATATCCCAAGGTACGCACGGGACAGTTCTCCTCATTCGAGACACAGGAGGAACCGCAAGAGATCGACTACGGACTGGAAGAAACAACCGTTATCCAGCCCAATCAAGCCGGGCAGCAACCGCAAGCCCTCCAGCCCCAATCGGAAAATCCTTTACAAGGATTCGGAGAGCAACCGCAAGCGGAACCGGTACCCGTATCTGGTATAACAGCCCAAATATCACAAGAAGATGAAGAAGCCGGATTTTAAGAGTTCAATATCAACATTCAAAATTTTATCGACATGGATACACAGAATAACAATTTACCTTTCAAGGCTAACGAGGTCATTAGCATCTTACAGACAGCCCCGGATATTCTCGCCCGCAATGAGGCGTCGGTCTCAGCTTGCACGAACGCAGGGAAAACCCTCTTGGACACGATTGAGGGAAATGGAGGTATCGGCACGGACGAGATCGACACTGCGGTACAAGAATACCTTGCGAAGTCAAAGAAGACCGTAGAGAACATGAACAACCGCCGGAAGCCGTTAACCCAAATGCTAACGGCCATATCCAAACGTTTCACGACACTAGAGGGTTCCATAGACGCCAAATCCAAGGGAACCATCCCTTATCTGCTACAGATGGAGCGTAATAAATACGCCGCCAAGAAGCTGGAAGAGCAAAAACGCCGTGAGGAAGAGGCCCGGCAAAAACAGTTGGCGGAGAACGAGAAAGCCCAATACCGGGCCGACATAACGGTCTTGCTTGATACCACGTACGCCGCCTACGTCGAGAAGCATATCAACGCCTTGAACGGGATTTTCAATCGTGCCTCCCTAGCCACGTATGGGGACGTATGCCGGCAGATCACGCAAACAAGCACCGGTTTCTCATGGACGGATTTCGTGAAAAACGTCGTGGATAACAAACAGACATTCTATATGGACGGTGAGACCCGCAAAGCGATCAAGAACGAGATAGCCATCCTAAAGAAAAAAGAATATTCCGATCGATACGCTTTCGAGATCGAGGGACTGAAACAATCCTTGGTCGACCGCCTCCCATCCCTCCGGAAACAACTGGAGGAGCAAGAGGAAATTCGCAAGACCAACGCAATCGAGGCGGCACGGCTGGAGGAGGAGCGCAAACGGAAAGAGGCGGAGGAACGTCAAAAGGCCGAACTGGAACGCAAGCGCAAGGAAGAGGAAGCGAGAGCCAAGGCGGAGGCAGAGAAAGCCACCGCAGAAGTACAGGCAGCATTCGATTTCAGCGCCGCCAGTATGTCTCCTACCCCTACCAAGGCGAAGATCAAGAAAAAGATCCAAGTCACCAATCCACAAGGATTCATGCAGGTATACCAGATGTGGTTCATGCGTGAGGGTATCAACATGAGCATGGAGGATCTTGAGAAGATCCACAAGAAGATGATCTCCTACTGCGAGAAGGTCGTGAATAAGGACGGTGAGCGAATCCAGTCCGCTTTCGTGAGATATGTCGATGACGTAATAGCCAAATGATATGAGAAAGCTATATCTGTCCTCATGGATAAACTTCGGGAAATACAGGCGTACACCGAGTAACCTAAAAAAGATCCTCGATACGGAAGAGGGCCGCAAATGGTTCCGGTGGCTGATGGATAACACTTACGATTTTGAATTTGACTTCGCGGTCATTGAATACTTAAAACTCAAGGAAGAAGATGCAAGATACGTATTACCAACGGTCTGAGGTCAGCAACTCAGACCTGACAGAACTAAAGAACCTCCTCTATCCCCGTACGCAATACGGGGATAAGGAGAAGGCTTTCAAGTTCGGTAGCCTGATCGACGCGATGATTACCGAACCGGAAAGGGTCAGATATGATAAGCGCATGGTAGACGATGTATTGTATTCCGGCGAGGATTGGGAACTGGCACAAGCCATGATCAAGTCACTCCGTATGGAAGCCCGACACGATCCGCTCATTAAGTATGCATTGGAACAATCCGATAAACAGAAATTTATGGTAAATAAAAATCAAAAATTTCAATACGGCAATTTTGAATACACACTTGACACTCGTTGCAAATGGGATTTCTGGTTTTCAGCAATGGGGTTTGGAGGAGATTTAAAAACAACTTTTGCTTCTTCTCAAAAACAATTTAATGAAGCCATAGATTTTTTCGACTGGGATCGCTCAAGAGCTTGGTATATGGATATTGCTGGAAGTAAACAAGATTTTATTGTTGCAATAAGCAAAAAGAATCAACAAATTTTCAAAGCCACTATAAAAAAAGATGGCACTTTATATAAACGTGGCAAAGAAAAGTACGAAGAGCTAGCCTTCCGGTGGTGGATGTTGATTTCCTGAATTTCTATCTTAATAAAAAGATGAATATGAAACTGTTAAGACAAACAAACCAAGAAGGATTGATTGAGATCAAGTTTAAAAGTCACATGATAAAAATAAATCCTTATAATCTTGATGTTTATACTCCATTTGGAAACAAAGCCAAATGGGCTATTAATAAAGACGGATACAGAGTGTGCAAGGTTGGATTAAATATCCAAGGCAAAAAAGTCACTTATCACATACTGGAACATCGCCTTGTTGTGTATCTTTTTGGGGATAAATATGGTAAAACAATCGATGCTATAGCCTTTGTTGGTCATGGGGCATCAGTTGTTGACCATATTGACAGCAATAGGTTAAACAATGATATTAACAATCTTCAGGTTGTTAGTAAACGGTACAATTCAAGTCGAGAAAAAAGCCTTAAATCAGGATTACCAACAGGAGTTGTTTGGCATAAACGGGATAAAAAATACATGGCATACATAAAAATAGGCAAGAAAACTAAATTTATTGGCTATTACAAAACACAAGAAGAAGCTAGTGCCGCCTACCAGCAAAAGGTTAAAGTATTATCAAAAGAACATTCAAATGAAGAAGTTTTTTAAACAAATCATTGCCTGGTTCATCCGAGTATTATCGACTAAGTGCCCGGAATGCGGTGCATCAATGGTCGTTAAAAAATACCAGACAACAGTTAAAGGAGAATGCTTTCCTGTCCTCCATTGTACCGGTTGCAATCATGAGTATATCTTAAAATAAACAGGATGAATCTGAATATTACACCAATTGAGAGTATTGTCGAAGAATTAGCAACAATCGACTCTTATCTGAATATCACAATGAGCGAAGACGTACAAGAAGCTGTCCTACGTGGAAACGACCTTGCCGTCTATATCGCCCGAACCGGGAAGCTGTTAGCGGACGCTAAATATCACCTGAACAGGAAAAAGAAATCGGAAGTATTCGACACATTACGGGAAACCGCTTCACGGGCCGGAGCGACCTCAAAGGCCGTAAACGCTATCATCGACAGCCTGTGCAAGGATGAGCAATACCTAGTCGACTGGTGTGATAGATTGAACCGGACCGCGACCCACCAATTGGAATGGTGTCGCACGATAATTAGCAAGGCGAAAGCTGAAATGGCCTTAGCGCCTCAGAGTTATAACAATCCTAAATTTTAAAAGAGCATGGAAGAATTAGTAAAAGAGCAACCCGTGTACGAGATCCAGAAAGTGAAGATCAAGAACAACCAGCTCACGGCGGAGTATACGGAAAAGTTCGTGGAAGCGAACTACAAGAACAACATCCTAAAGGAATCGGAGCAGTTTATCCACCCCGATCTACTGTACGCGTTGAACCGGCTCAAGCCACACGTAGTGAAAATCTGTGAGATGCACGAGGCTACATTGGTCAATGTTGCCAATCCCTCCGACGATGACTTGAACGAGAAGCTAAAGAATATCATCGTCACCGGATACAGCAAAGGCGGTAATGATGAATCAGCCGGCGTATCAATCCAAGCGCAAAAACTCCTGAAGAGCGGGCAGATCCTTAACCTCTCCGTCCCATTCACCAAATACGAGGACGAGTCTGGCGACGGGTACCTTTACGGAGCCGAGTTGAAAGAGGCCATCGGTAGATGTAGCTACGAGGTGGACGCTTATCTGTTCGAAGGTAAATATGGCATCAAGCAAGAATCCTTCGATTTCGATACCCCGGAGGAATCGGATATCACGGGCGAGAAGGAAGAGAAGCCAAAGAAACGGGGACGGAAGAAAAAAGAGCAGATCAAGGAGATCGCCGAGGAGGTGAAAGCCTTCGACGAGTTCGCCTAACCAATAATAAAAACAACCGTTATGCAAATCACTTTACAAAACACGGAAAAGGGACAATGCTACGCGGTAAGGTTTGACAGGTACCGCCAGCAGGTCGTTGACAAGCTAAAGACAGCCGTCAGCGTCCGCTGGTGGGACAAGTCTACCGGAGCGTGGATGATCCCGGCCAACAATAAGTGCAAGGCGGAGCTAGACCAGCTCACCTATTACGTGAGGCACTTCGAACCCGTCAACTGGGGAGGGAACGAGTCTAAGACCGACGAGGACATAGCCTATCAAATACCGGACATGCCCGAGTTGGACGAGGATCATGGCCTAAAGATACAACCTTACCCCTATCAACTGCAAGGAATCGCACGAGGCTTACAACTAAAACGGTTTATCAATGGGGACGACATGGGCCTCGGCAAGACATTAGAGAGCATCGCTACCATCAACAAAGCTGATGCTTTCCCCTGTCTCGTTATCTGCCCCAATACGGTCAAGATCAACTGGCAACGTGAATGGCACAAGTTCACGGACAAGAAAGCCATGGTATTGACCGATTCGGTACGAACCTCATGGCCATTCTTCTGGCAAACAGGCATGAACCATGTGTTCATCGTGAACTACGAGAGCCTACGGAAGTATTTCGTACGCCGAATCAACAAATCGGAGAAATGGACGCTGAAAGACGTAGAGTTCCATAATACGATCAAGTTGTTCAAGAGCGTGATCATTGACGAATCCCATAAGGTAAAATCAACGGCTACCCAACAAAGCAAGTTTTGCAAAGGTATCACCGCCGGGAAAGAGTGGATCATCCTGTTGACCGGTACCCCTGTCGTAAACAAGCCCAACGACCTTATATGCCAACTCGCTATCATGGACCGGATGAACGATCTCGGAGGCTGGAAATATTTCACGAGCCGCTATTGCTCCGGGCCGCACGGGGCCTCGAACTTGAAAGAGCTCAATTTCATGCTCTGGAAGCATTGTTTCTTCCGGAGGGAAAAATCCAAGGTGCTGACTCAATTACCCGACAAGGTACGGCAGATCGTGACCTGCGAGATCACCAACCGCAAGGAATACCAAGACGCCGAGCGTGACTTGGTGGATTATCTGAGACGATACAAGGAGGCCGATGATGAGAAGGTACAAAAATCGCTGAAAGGCGAGGTCATGGTACGAATCGGCATATTGAAGGACATAACGGCCCGGGGTAAGTTGAGAGAGGTGATCGATTTCGTGAAGGATTTTCGGGAGAACGGAAAGAAGATCATCCTCTTCTGCAACCTGCATGAGATCGTAGACCGGCTCCTACAGGCGTTTCCCTCGGCGGTGTGTGTCACCGGACGGCAGGATATGCAACAAAAACAAGCGTCTATAGACGCTTTCCAACGGAATCCCAAGACGGACGTCATCATCTGCTCCATCAAGGCCGCGGCGGCGGGTATCACGTTGACAGCGTCAAGCAATGTCGCTTTTATCGAGCTACCGTGGACATACGCAGATTGCGACCAAGCCGAGAGCCGGGCGCATCGTATCGGCCAAAAGGACTCCGTGAATTGCTATTACCTGCTTGGCCGCAAGACCATCGACCAGAAACTCTACAGGATCATCGAGGAGAAAAAGCATATAAGCAACGCCGTGCTTGGAGCGGAGGACAATATACAAACAAACATCGTCGATATGATGGCCCGGATATTCGACGAGACCGAGGAGGAGGAATAATCATGGCAGAGGAATACATAGGGATCAACCGCTTGAAAGAACGGGAGGACGCTAATAAATATCCACGAAGGAAATGCGTAAGATGTATCCGTTATCCATGCTTCTCCGGACAAGGAATAGGTACGCACGCCATTAATCTCGCCGCTTATGGATGTAAGGATTATAAAAGTCAAACAAGATTAAAGAATATGTCGCACAATGTAAACAAAGGAGGTTCAGATGCTTAAAATATCATTGTTAATAATCGGAATGATCTCGCTAATATTCATTCTCACGTCTGGAATATCGATCCAGTTCAAGCCATTCCATATATCCCTAGCTTATCCATACTTTGGAACAGGGATGGTATTGATAGCCATTGGTTTCGCCTTGTGCTTCGGCTCGGCTTACTATCATGGAATATCAAATCATGAATATAAAGATGGTTATAGCAAAGGATTCAACGCAGGTATTGAATACATTATCGATTGGGCTAAGAATAAAAAAGAAGGTTAAAGATAACATTTTTATAGCGAGAGATAAAGACTAACAAAGAGAATAAATAAAAAGGCAGCGCCTCACAGCGCCACCCCATTACAGCATGCAACAAATATATCAAATAAAGACAACTATGGCAAGTGAGGCATTGAATAAATATATTGAGAAACGTTACGACAGGTGGCTGGATTACGCTAAGTATCACTGCTCACTTGCCGGAATGAGTAGTGAAGCTATTGACGTATTGAACGAGGTAATGTGTATGCTACTTCAAAAGCCTCTGGAACACCTCTCCCGGCTTATGGAAGCCAAGCAAGGTAAATATACCGAACTTGACTGGTATATCCTGCAAATGATAAAGCTGAACGTTACCTCGGACACGTCTCCCTACCGGCATAAATACAAGCCTATCCCGGTAGATGAGAATGTGGATTGGCGAAGACTGAACATTATTGATGAGCCCGATGATAGTATTGACCGTACCGAGTATATCCGGGAACGTATGCAGGATATCCGGGATATGGTCGACCTGTTAGGGTTGTCCGAAAAAGCCAAACGGATCTTCGCTTGGAAATTCTTCGCTGGAGAGTCTTTCGCCGACTGGCCGGGGCCGGAAAGCCGGAAGGAGTTGTATGAGACCTATAAAAGTGTTTTCAATGCGGTGATGGATAAGAAGGATGGGAGGTTGCTATTGTGATATTTAAGACCTCTAACATTCCTACAATACAAGAACAATCGTAACACGAAAGAGGGTTTTCAGCTCTGGCCATACAGTTTGCTCACGTGTTTTGCGTTAGTAGGAAGGTTAGAGGTTTTACTAACGGCAGGAACTAGTAGAGAGGTAAAAATAACCTAAAAAAAAATACAGATGCAATTTTATTCAAAAAATACACCTATATTTGTACCGAATAGATGTTTATGGGCTATGCTTATAAATAAGCCTTTATATCGACTTCTCCAAGAGCTGTAGTAGAGAGGTGATATTTATTTAATTTTTGGCGTACAGCTTTTATTTGACATACATAATATGTATGATACAACTGCCTTAGTGTTTTAATCCTTTTTGAAAGGATTAAAACACTAAGGCTTTTTTATATAGCACAAGTTCATATTATATTAATTTAAAAAAATTAAATAATATGAAAAAGATTAAAATTTTTATTATAAAAACGATCTACAGCTTCTTAACTGAAATTGTTCCTTTTATAGGATGGAATAATATCTTTACAATTATAGATTTTATCTTAATTATATTAGATTAGAGGGTTAATATGACAAACCTGTTACTATTACCTAAATCAATAGATAAGGGACCATAAGCCAATATAATCATATAACTTCGGTTCCTTATCCATTTTTGGTTCTTCTGTATTTTAGTGGTAACCTATTTAGTTGTATTTGACTGAATGAAAATATATTATACCCTATTTTCAAAATTCGTTTAGATTCCTCCTCCTAAATTGTCAGATAACCAAATTTTCACCTCAAAACCTACCAAATTCGATAATACCCCCCAATCCCAACATACGGGGATAGTCCATGTCGGCCAACACCATACCCGGCTATTACCCCTATACCAAATCTACGGTTTACCGATTTTGTTATCTGCTCCGTCCTCTTGTATATTTCGATATAGTCGAGATTGGGCTTGTAACCGGATATGGACAGCCGGTAATCCTCCGTCCGGTATTCCTTCTGTGTTATCGGAACGGGGATATATACCGAATCCCTGACCGTATCGCCACCAAGTGTGATATAGACAGGGAACAACTCCGGTACAGTTTGGATCATCGTTTCATAAACCGGATAAGGGATGCTATCTCTTATTGTATCAATATGGATGAATGTATCGGTTTTACTAATAAGACCGGCCTCTGCATTCTTCATGTAACGACCTGTCAGGAAGCAAAGAATGCAGAGGATCAGAATCAATATGATATGCCAGGATTTCATAGCAGATTCCACCCCGTAATAACATCCGACATATCCGCCTCTCTCCCATTCTCAAAACGGCTCATCCCTGCCACAATCCGAATCATCTGTTCTCGGTTGTTAATATTGATCGGATCGTCAGCCGGGATTCCTGCGTAGTCAGATACAAATTGGATGTACTTTTCCGTATGGTTCTCTTTCGGTGGGGCCCATCTTCCTATCATCTTGCGGATCGTATCCAGCTTATAGTTCCGGTAATAGTTAGACAGGATCTTGAAGATCGCCCTGTAACCGTATGCCATCGATTTAAATTGCTTGAACTCTTTGTCTGAGCTTGTCTTCTCGCCTTGGAAGACATCGCTGTTCCTCCTGATGTTCCCGGGGTTGTTGTTACGTAATCCCCGGGGTAAATTGTTATTTCTCATTCCTTATCCTCCTTCATTAATAACCGTTCTGCGGCTCACGATCGCCACATTTCTTCTTCTCGCACCTCTTCAAAGCGAGCTCTAGCTTCACGTCCGAGTAGCTCTCTTTCAACGTGAAAAGCTCGTCCTGCACCTGCCGGAGCCGTCCGGTCTGCTCAACGAACCGTTCCTCCTTCTCAGACAACTGCTTTTGCAAGAACTCGTTATACTCACGCAGGGCCTTGAACTCCTCCACATCAGCTTGAGCGTCCGCTATACGGGCGTTAGTCTTACGGTTCGCCCACGCACGGATGCCCCATTTTATCCCCTCGATCCCGCCCATCGCACCGATTATCGCCAATATCGTATTCAAATCAACTCCCATAACTCGTTTTCTTTTAATATATACGGGGACTTTTATTTGCCCGCCCCCGATAAAGGCTTATATCCCGTTAAGCGATAGGATCTATTCCCTTTAGCTCATTCCATCTATCTTGGTATTCCTCCCCGGAAAAAGGCTGGTCGAGTATCTTGGAATAAGAATCGATCGTCTCGGCGGAGAACATCCCCTGCCGATCAAGGTAATCCACCCGCTGTTTCAGGTACCATAACTCATCGTCCGTGAAATCAAAGGACTTGACCCCTGTCATGGCGTCCACGGTCTTGAACGAGATCTCGTATTCCCCGTTACCAACAGGGGTCATAACCACTTCCTTCCGCTCCGAATCCAATAGCTGGACCTTGCCGGAGATAGATATTTTCAAGCCGATATTTTTGCGATTGTCGTACATCGGCAGCACGTTATTGAGTATTAATACCCTGTCTTTCAATGTCAATTTCATATCTGTTATTTTTTTTATTAGTATTTCATACATAAATAACCTGTTTTGTTATCATAGTAAACAGGATATAGCTCGGGCGAAGAGCTTAACGCCCCCAATTGCACGTGTGTCATCATGGAGCCGACATTAATGACAGTTCTCTCCATGGCACCATCGTCATTAAAATACCGGGACTCGACTCGGAAAGCGGAACCCCAACCAGCCTTATGCACGCAGTTAATCCATATCCTCGGATAATTGGTATAAGCGGAACGCCCACACCTCAATGTCAAGATAGGCGGGACACTCATCGCCGTAGCGGAGTCTAATATATCGGTCAGATCAAGTACCGAGTTCACGTAATTCGGATACGTCTGCATTATGACATTACGCAGGTGGTTACCACCATTATCAGTATCTACCGATCTTAGCGTGACTTGTCCGTCGTTGTGGATGGCCAACGCCCCGTTATACATATAATGTCGCTTGGAGAGCATCAACCCGCTAGCGGCCACCAAACCGCTTAGCCCGACCCGGAAAGGGGCTTCATCCCTTCGCTCGTAAGTGCTGCCGACCCATATACGGACAGATCCCGGATCAAGGTTCGAGATATCGCCACCGCTATTACCGTCACTGGCGAAACCGCATGAGACCTCGTAATTACGGTTCATGCACATGATGGAGTTGCTGCCATATACCTTGCCATCACTGAGCACCTTGAATGTCGGGGAAGCGGGAGGCTCCCCGTTCGCCCCGGAGTTCCCTCCGGACCATATCCTTACGGTACCGCTAGCGGCCATGCCCCCGGTATTACCGAACGCTATCGCCCCCGTGGACACGAGGCCGCCATTGATCTCGGTAATCGTGCAGTCGTACTCGGAGGCGAAAACCCACCCTTCACCATCATAGCGATAGATATTCACGCCGTCTACCCAAAGATCGTTCTTCCGCATTCCCGATCTCGGGGCCGTGGATTGGTAGAACACCTTCGCCTTGTCATTGGCCATGCTCTGGGCATCGTTAGCCGATCCTTGGGCGTTATTGGCAGCGTTACTGGCATTTTCCGCCTCGCTAAGAGCGTCCTGCGCCTTTTTCATGGCTGTATCTGAATACCCTTTCAGCGTATCTTGAATAGCCTTGTTTGCGGCCTCTACGGCTGTGTTAAAAGAGGACATGGCGGTATTGAAGGCCGTGAACTTGGCGTCAACGTCTTTTTTCTCGGCCTCTGTCGCCTTGCCGTCAACGATAGCGGTATTGATGGAGGACAATAGGTTGTCAATCGCCCCGAACAATGTCACCTTCGCGTTCAAAAGCCCGGTCTTGGCCGGGCCGGAGAGATAGGTATTCTCATATAATTTTTTATAAGTGGCCTCGACCTCGGCCTTGGAAACATTGACCGTATTCAGGTATTTCTCGATCGCTACGGCCTCCGTCTCCGTGACTATACCATCCTTGAACGCCCCGTCCACGTAATAGTTCAGGTCCTCCACGGATTTCTTGGCCTCCTTGATAGACTGATCCAATTCCGGCCACTCATCAAGGTTTTTCAGCCCCGAACCGGCGGTAAAGACCATACGCCCATGAAACTCGCCAGAGCCATCCCCCTTATTCAGTATGAAATAGGTATTACCATCCGTCGAGACAATCCTATCCACCGTCACCCGGCCGGGGAGTATCTCCGTGAAACCGTACACGGTAACGAAGGAACGGGCCCCGTCAAACTGACTCCCCAATAAACCGGTCAAGAAATAATAGTACCCATCCTCCTCGAACTTATGAGGGCTCCCGGACATCTCGAACGTCCCCTTCCCACCGCTCTTGCCGCACTTCGCATAGAGATAGAGTTTCCCGTAATCCCCCAAGTAGGGACTCGTATACGCCCCCATATCCCAATACTGGTATTCGGAAGGCTTATGGGACTCCTTGATATCACTGATGCCCAGCGTCATATGCTGCAAGATCAAAGCCGGGGCGGTAAACACCCCGGTGTTGTCATCATACCTGAAATCGGGCATGACGGTCACAGGAGCGGTCTTGCTGTTGACGAAACGGAATTGCAGGGACTCATCACCCACCAAGAGCGACATGGTACGTACCCATATCGGGTCTATGCCCTTGGAGTAATTATCGAAGGCCACTTCCAGCATCTCTTGCGCCTCGATAGCGTCACGGTAACGGCGCTTGGTAAACTGTAACGCTTCCTTATACCTCTTGTCATTAACGACCTCCTCGCTCTCCAGCTTGCCCAACTCATCGGACAGGAAACCGCCTACCGGCGTGTTGGATAGCTCAAGCTCCGGACTGTGGGGCCTATTAATGTGATCCCTCACCCCGGTGATCCGGATCAGGATACCGTCCGGCTGGAACTGGGGATCGCTGAAATCAACATAACCGCCGGGTACCAGCTTGGCGCCGATCGCCAACCAATTCTTCTTGGTCCATATGCCGTCCAGCTCTCCGATGAACGTGAATTGCCGCTCCTCACGCTCGTAAAGGTAGCGTACCGCCTCCCGGAACATGTCCCAGCTCGCCCCGGTCTTGGTGGCGTTGTCGCACACGTAGGCGGCGGGAAGGGATATGTTGAAAACGGCGTACTTGTCGCCGACCTCCGGATACAGGGAAGCGTTCGGCAGCGTCATGCCATCCTGCTCGGACGAGACGATCTCGAACTTACGGCCGTCATGTACATACTTTACATCGAACTCACGGCCCGCCAGACGGCCTGTCTGGAAGATAACCGTCATGGTCTGGCCGGCGATCAGGCAATCCTCGAAATTGAGGTTGGCGGGAACCGATGAGTCATAGAAGTTGTAGAACGTGACATCGTTCCCGTCCGTGTCCTCGCCCGGCTCCGTGTCGGTCTCGCTCACCGTGCCGACCCGGGATGGATATATATCGCTGGCGTCGTAGCTGTCCTCATTATAAGAGGAAAGGGGCCTGTCCGCGCGAGTGACATACATCCCGTCCTTGTCGGTCTTGTACCGTCGGCCTTGGTACTCCAGCTCCTGTGACTTGGGAAGCAACAATGTCTGGCTACCGTAGACCGAGTAATCGATATTCCACTCGCCGCCTTGCACGTAAAGGATCTCAACGGGGAGGTTGTCGCCTTGGTTCGCACGACCTACACCGGGAAGGAATCCGTTACCTTTTCCGTAGGATAGCTTTAGAGGAGCGTCCTTGTAATACTCCACCTTGCGGAGGTTGATAGTTTTGCCCACGATCTCGAACTCCGTGTCGAACTCCTCGGCCAAACGCCCCAATACAGCCCAGCATTTCTCATGGTTGAACGACAACAGTTTCTCCGGGGCCTCGATCACCGTGCCGACCGTCCAGCCGGAATCATAGAGATTGAGGTTGTCCACCAGCAGCTCCATGAACATCCCCGGCGTGGCCGTCATGACGAACTTGAGCTTGTACGGCTTGTCGGACAACAGCTTGTACTTATATTTTTTCAGGATCTCCTCGTTGCCGCCGAAGGTGACGGTATAGTCGAAGACCCTCGTGCCCTCCTTCTTGAAATCCGAAGGGTACCACAGCGTGTACCTTTCCCCCTGATACTCGATATACGCCCCGGTAGGCAGCTCCACGTGATCCACTAGGGAGTAACGCAGCTCCACCTTCTTCGCTTGCGCTATCGCCCGGTAACGATAGCTGTCATCGTCCACCGGGATGTCAAGCAATACCTCGCCCGTCTTATCATAGATACGCATCTCGAACGGTATTTAAAGAGTGTTCGAGACGCTTTCGGGCATACCCAGCAAGGCACGTACCCTCGCCTTGCAGTCGTTACGGTAACGTTCCAGACAGGCGAACTCGGCCTCAAACTCGGCCTTTCTCTCATTATCCGAACCTAATTTATTGAGGGTGATCGCCTCCACCCTGTCAGCGGAATATCTCGTGCGTACGAGCCCGGACACGAACCGCTCGTACGTGGCATCCGCGGCCTCTATCAGCGTACCGCCATCCTCGCACGTGCCGGTATAGGCGTAAGCCACGCAGGGCTCCGGTTCCGGTTCGCCCCCGTGGCCCTCCGAAACGTGGTTCTCCAGGACCTCCTCGTTCAGGTATAGCAGGTAATGGTTGTCATCGTATTTTACGAATGTCTTTCTCTCCGTGTAAATCGCTCTTGTCTCCATATATTTAAATGTTTTTTAGCCGACCCGGGAGGATCGGCCAAGAGCGATCCCTACGGGTCAAGTGAACCTGAAAAATTTCTTACCGAACTTGTTGGTGAGCACCTTTATCACGGTATCCACCGGCAAGTCCTCGTGAGAGAAGTCCGTGAGCGCCTGATCAATCAAGACGGCGGAACCGGTGAAAGCGTAACGCTCCTCGCCTTTCCATCGGAAACGTATGGCGAGGCACTTCTTTGGCGTGCCGTCCTCGTTTCTCTCGATCTTGCTATCCTCAATCTTATAATCGATCAACTCGATCAGCCTGTCCTCCTCGGGGCCTCTCCGGTCCTCCGGTATTCGGGTATCATAAAGTATATCCTCGAATCTCATTTTCCGGTCGGCCGGGAGATCCTCCCACGGACTTTTTTTATTCCTTATCACCTGTCCCAGTCTTTTCCTTGGTGTTTCCATTCCTAATTTATTTAATAGATTACTCGTATCAGCGTGTTGAATGAAGCCTATACGGGAAGAGGCCCTCTTCCTTATCTCCTCGTCCGGCAAACCCTTCTTTCTCAATCTCGCTATCTGGCGGCAGAGAGCCACCTTGTTACGTTTCCGGACACGGACGTGATCCGGGAAATGCACGTATCCCCCCGTATCGACACCGTCCGTCACGTGCCCGATCTTCCATCTCGGGTTAAGACCGATCCTAAGCTCGTTAGCGTAATAAAGACCGATCCACTCGATGACAAGGTGCAAGAATACGGTGTCCTCATGCAGTATCAGGACATCATCGGCGAGACGGTAGCAGAAATCCAGACGGTTCAGATATCCCTTGAACCTGTCCGAGAGATATTGGATCCCTTTGGATAACTCCTCATAATCATGTTCTGTTTTGGCCGTTGCGATACTTTCCTCGATATACCTTTTCGTGTAGTACTCAACCAAAGCAGGGCATTCCCCGACATGGAAGCACCGCTTCAAATCGTGATCGAAAAGATAAAGATAGACAAGCGAGAAGAACTGCGCCAGCTTCGTGCCGGGAAACATACCGGTATCCCCCTCGACGCTGTCAATGATCTCATCAAGCCTTCGCAATAAATGATTATCCTTGATACGTGTCCTGAGCTGGCTTTTCAGTACCGGGTGATTGACGGTCGGATAGAAGTGGTGGATATCGCACAGGAGATAGTCGGTGGTACGTTCCGGATATTTTCTTAAGACCTTCCGGATCATCCTCATGTAGGCGTGGGGACCGCGTCCTCTCACCCCTCCGTAGGTATACGCGGAGAAGGATCTCGTAAAATAATCCTCCACCTCATTGAGCATCGCCCAGTGCTGGACATGATCCGGAAAAGGGAGCATCCCGATAAGACGTTTTTTCGGCTCATGGACGGTCATGAAACGATACGGGGAGGTTACGAACGTCCCGTTTTCAAAAGAGTATAGGAGATCGGAAAGGTTCTTTTCCAAGTCCGCCTCGAACTTTGTTATGGCCTTTTTGCCATGCTTGTTCTTGCTGGCATGATCAAAAGCCTTGTAATAGTTTTCTTTCCGGGCTATATCCCCGGAAAAGTCACCTTTTCTCCTCATGGTGTCCCAAGTGTCTTTTAGTGTCCAGTGTCTGCAATCGCCATCAGGTCATGAGCCGTCGGTTTATCAACCTACCGGGACTATACCCTTAGCCTTGATTTTTTGTCCAGTGACAGGGTCTCTCCTCCACTTCTTCTTACTGAATAAATCAGCGGCGTATCCTAGGGGCGACGACCAGTTCACGTTAGCGTTCGAGACCGCATTGTTACCATTGAGGTACGCTAAGCCAGCATTAGCACCGTTGTTCGCATGACCACGACGGAACGGACAGCGAAGGCCGGAAGTAGCGTTGTCGTTATACCAACCGTCACAATAATAGGTGCTGGAGCTGCCGGAGGCGACAGTCGGGGCGGAGCATAGATTCTGCATACTGAGCTCAGTGATATATTTCCAGCCACTGGGATCGTTCTTAGGAACCCTCGCGGCCTTTATCAGACCCTCGATCGAGTTGATGTTGAAAGCCGAGTAAAGGGACGGGGCGACATAATAATCTCCGCTACCGTCGGACAGCTTGTTTATCAAAGCGCCACGCTCGATCAGACCGATATGCCCGTAGAAGTTCTTCAAGCCGAGGAAGCAAGGGACGTGCGCTTGGTGGACGGTACCACCGTCCGAGCCCTTCACGGCGTAGTCGCTCACGCCGACTGAGTCCCCTAACTCGATCCCTACGCTCGTCGGAATAATCGGATAACCACCGTTATGGTTCGACCAAGGATCCCAAGACCACTCGGTAACACCTTTACCGGTACCGCCCTGATATAGGCCATTGGAGTCCTTTACCGGGTTCAACGCGGACTGACAATCACGGGTACCCATGATAAGGCGGTAAAGATAACCGACGACGCTATTCGCGACGAACCAGCCGGATTCCCAGCCCTCACCCTTCTTGCGGGCGGCTGTGCCGAAAGCCGCGGCGTTCATGTTCGTGGCAACCATGCCTAGCTGCGTGTTGTGCTTCCCGTCCCTCGTCGCGTCGTTGTTCCCGCCACGATAACGGGGATCGTCGCTGACGACGGAGACCAACGTGCCGCTCGTACGATCCATGACGCCGGCTCCCAAGGCCGACGTACCCCCGGCCGGGATATAATAGTTCAAATGACCCTCGATCGGGGTCGGGCTGACAGCCTCGTAATAATAGGTGGAGTCTACCCACCAAGAGTAGTAGTGGGCGTTCCAGCACCACAGGTAATCGCCCATCGTGCCGTCCAAGGCGGCGGGACTGCCGTCGGCGAAACGATGGTGGTTCGTCGGGTCAAGCTTACGCCGGCTACGGTCAACGGACACGAGGTAGCAGCCCAGACCGATCACGGAGGGAAGATCCCGCAGGAAATCGATATTACCGTAGGACTCGCCGACTGGCGTGCCCTGACCACGTTTCCAGCGACGGATAGCGATGTGCTTGTTCACGATCGATACCGCATCGGCGAAAGGGATCCTCACTGACTCGCCCGTTTCCTTGGACACTCCCTCGATCAAATACTTGGAGGGCTGGTTCGTGTCGGCCAAGGGCAGCTGGTCGATTGTCTTGCCGTTATCGAAGGCCGTGATGATAGCGCGTACCTTCTCCTCCTCTGCTGTTGTTAATGACATGATTCTGTATATTAAAATGTTAGACAATTATACCTTTCGTATCCGGCTACCGGATAAAAATCTCATCACGCTACCGGCCTTACGAATGACCGGGGCAGTAACCTCAATGACTATCGTTTGGGACAACGAGGTGTTATGCGACGGGATAACGTGGATCGTGGCCGTGCCGGTCTTACGGACAGTCAAGTTTCCACGTGGGTCCACGTACAACGCATCACCGGAATAAAACGCCTGTTGAAATATCACATTAGGTAATACATAAGCTGGAAAAAGACTCACGGCTATCTTCTGGGCGACGGCATTCCCTAACGTTATCCTCTTGACATATTTCAGCTCCATACGGGTAGGGGCAAGAAGCGCTTGACTCATCAACGATTGCTCGGCCGCTTTCATGGAAGCGATCTGCGCATTGCCCTCGGAAATCATCGCCTCAGCCTCGACAGCGGCAGCCAAAGCCTCATCAGATGCTCGACCGGCCAAATCAGCCTGTTTCCCAGCCTCCAACGCTTTAGCGTTAGCCAAACCCGCAGCAGAGATAGCGTTCCTCGTGGCCTCGATAGCCTTATTCGCCTCCGCAAGGGCGGTCTTGGCCGCTTCCGTTGCCTGCGTACCACGGGCGATACATTTCCACCAAGCCGTATCGGTCAAGGGGTGGTTCTTGTTTCCGTCCTTGACACAGAGGTAGCAGCTATCATCCGTGACGACGAAATCGAAGGTGTTGTACGTACTCGCCGTGGCATAAACGCCCTTATCGACGAACGCCACCTTCCCCAATACTATCTGACTCATTATAATTCCTCCTTCCTTTTTTTGGTCATACGTTCAAATACAGCTCACCGGTCTCTTGGTTGAGCTTGACAAGGTTTGGTGACACCTCGTCCTCGTAGGACATCACCAGCGTCATGTCGGTGGGGTTGATCGTGAAGGTCGGGTACAAGACGCCTCCCTTAGCGAGGATGCCCGTATCGACATACCTGTCCCCATCCAGATCCCATTTCCACCAGTTGCCGTTATCGCCAACCTTCCACGGGTGGTCGGCCAGCTCCTGCGCGCGGTCACCCTGTGTCTTGGCGAAGTTACCCTGCGTGTTGGCGTAAACGGCCTTATCGTTGGCGAGACTCGCCGCGGTGTTGGCGGCTTGCGTCGCCTTCTCGGTGTTCGCTTTCAAGGTCTCCAAGCCTACACGCGCGTTATCGGCGTTCGTGGCCGCCGTGTTCGCCTTCGTGGCGGCGGCGGTAGCGTTGGTGGTGGCCGCTTTCGCCTCGTTCGTCGCGGTGATGGCGTTCGCCGTGGCCGTATTGGCCTTTGACGTGGCCGCCTCGGCGTTCAGCTTGGCGGTGTTGGCGTTGGAGGCCGCCGTATTGGCCGCCTTGGTGGCGGCACGGGCGTTGGAGATCTCCGTGAGCATGTTCTCGTAAGCCGTCTGGATGGTCCCGAGGCTCACCTTCACGCTGGTTTGTATACCGTCTATGATCTTGCAACCGATCGTGTACAGACCGGTGAGGCTGTCGGCCAACGCGAGCTCCGATATTTTCTTCTTCTTTTTAGGCATATGTGTTCAAGTCTATGTAATATTCCCCGTCCTCCGTGACCACCAGTTCCCCGGCCTCGGTAGCCAGCAGGTAATCGATACCATCCATCCGGAACACCGTGAACTCCAGCGTGAGGTTGAATGTCACCACCACACGCCCACGGAGGCTCTCCAGTTTCCAGCCGGACGTCCTCTTGTAGTAGCAGGGGTATTCCTCCACGTTGTAATCCACGTACAGCGAACGCTCTCCCGGTTGGATCAAGGCGTGGAGCAGGGCGTCGTAACAGTTCCAGAACGCCGTCATTGAGCCGGCGATCAGGCAGCATTTAAGCGTGACTTCCTTGCTATTATACACCACCTTGCCGGCATCGTAAATCTTACCGTTAACGTCCAGTACCGTACGGGACAGGTTAGTCTTCACGGTCGGGGATCTCATGATCTCATCCCGCCCCTCCGTCACCATTACGCCGTATCGATCCAAGGGTACGCCGTCCAGCTCGTACTCGGATGGAGGAACATACGCTCTACCCTCCGGGATCGCCACGGAAGAGGGTCTTACGGGCCGGTCCTCGGCGAAACGTAACGTGAAGGCCTCCAACGTGTCCCAATCCTCATACGCCGGGCTCTGGATGAGTCGCAAGCTCCACTCCCTGCCCAACGAGGGGATACGGAAGAGGTGATACCCGGGCTTCGATAGGTACTCGACAAGAGCACCGGTGGATCTTCCGTCCACGCTGCGGACGAACGTGATGTTGAGCTCCCGTGGTTTCAAGGTGGGCTTTTCCAAGTCCGGCTCTATGCCGTCCTCGTCCGGCCAGTCGTTCCTATCCGGTTCCACCAGCTCGGGGAACGGGAGAAGGCCGTCGTAACCTCCCTCCGTGATCCATACGCCGAAATCGGTGTAGGCGTCCTTGCCGTCTATGTATAACTCACCCCTCATAAGATCACCACGGTATTATCCTTGTTTATCTCAACCTCTCCCCCGATATTCACCAGCAGGATCACGGCGTAGTCGCTCGCCACGACCCTAGCCTTGCCGCCGTGCATGAGGATCACCTTGTGAACACGCTCGTTATCGTCTATCGTTATCACCGCATCCGTATCACCTATCACGGCGATATTGCCGGGATTGGTTACGTCCACGTGGCCGGAGTCAACGTACACCCCGTAGGGCATCACGTGACCGGCCATGCCACGGAACATGTCTAACGACGGGAAATCATTCTCCGCGCAAAACTCACGCCCCTGCGGGCTGAAGAACAGCCACACGAGGCTTCTCCAGTCCGTCACCCCGTTAGAACCACTGCACGCCCCAAGCGAGAGGGCCGATTTGATTATGTCGTTAACCGTCTCCATCATTATCTTGATCTCATTAATATACCCTTGTCGTTAATAGTCTTTATACCGGAGGCCGCCGACTTGGTATTCGCCTCTATCTTCTCGGATAGGGCCTCTATACGTCCGGAGATCTCAGCTACCTTGGCCGTGTTCTCCGACACCTTCCCGGACAGGTCCTTGATCGCCTCCACGTTCTTCCAGCCCCTTGTCTGGAGGTCGTAGATGAAGCGCATCTGGTCGGCTATACCCGTCACTTGCACCAACGTCCTATCTAAAAATATAAGTTGGGTCGACATCTTACCGTCTATGACGTCCGCAGAGTCCTGAGAGATGGAACCAACGCCCTTGGACGAGGCCGTACGCCCGTCGTCCTCCTCTACCGCATTACCGGTATTGAAATATTTGTCGGCCCAACCAAACTTACGGTCGAGGTCGTCGGCCAGCTCCTGCGCCTTCCGATCCAGATAATCCTGTTCCCAGTCGCTGATATAATCGTCGGACCAGAACTCGAGCAGCTTCTCCCGGATCTCTTTCATGGGATCGGAAGCGGCGGCCTTGATCGACTCCGTGACCATGTTCCTTATCATCTTCCTCACGAGATCCTTGGCCGATTGCGCCTTGTCTTCCCCGGCGGCCCACGCGTCGGCGTAAGCGTTGGCGAAATCGTCGATCGCCGATTTTATGTCACTACCGAAAATGGCGTCCTTGCCGGCCTCCTTGTTATCCGCTATGGTGTTATTGATCTCGTCTATCTGGTCCCGCCACTCCTTGATGCGGTCATTGTCGGTTTTCTTCTTGTCCTCCTCCTCCTTGATCTGGTTTTGGATAAGCACTTTTTGCTGTTCCAATAGCTTATTCTGCTGGTCGATAAGCTTGGAGGCATCCTTGGAATAGGCTTTCTCGATGGACCTGCCCAGCTTGTCGTACGATTTGTCCAACGTGTCGATCTGATCCTGCAAACGCTGGATACGACTCTCGTTCTTCTTGTCATGGATCTTGGCGATAGAGGAGGCAAGGGATGTGACCACCCCAATGGCCGCACCGGCGGACGCACCGATCGGTCCGAACATCGCGCCGGCTTTCGCCCCGTCCATGGCGGAGTTGACTGCGTCCATGGCCACATTCAAGCCTTCGGCAATACCGGACATAAGGTCACTACCGAAAGCGTCACCTAACTTGGAGAACGTGTCGGAGAGGAACTGTCCGGCTTGCATGATATCACTCATGCCGGCATCTATCTCAGCTAAGCCTTCTTTTAGTCTCTTTGTATCATCCCCGGCTGAGAACACCTTTTTAAGGCCGTTCGATACCTTGTTGAAAGACGTATCCATCTGATCGGCCTCCTTATTGACGTTGGCGATCTCGTCCTTTATGGCCTGTAACTTCTCCGGGGACTTGGAAAGGATATCAAATTGCTCCTTGGTCAGGCCGAACAAGCCTTTTCCGTCGGAACCGGTCTTGAACTCGCCCTCATTGATATAATCAAGCATGGCCTGCGCCTCCTTGGAGATAGACCGTATATCGACCACCGTCCTCTTGCTCATGTCGGAGAATAGCTTCGTGATGATGGACGTTTTCTTCTGGGCCTCGTCATCGACGGCAGCCAGCTCTTTCTTCATCTCTTCACCAAGGGACAGCTTCTCGCCCTCGGTAGTGGCCTTGGCCATCTTCTCGTTATAAAGTTCTGTGATAGCCTGACGCTTTTCAAAATATGAGCCATATTCTTTCAGGTACTCGTTCATGGCACGTTTCTCTTCCTCCAGTTGTTCCTTATTTACATTAGAGGTCGATCGCTCCCGTTTGACATATGAGTTCACCAAGGCTGTATGAATCTCCACGGTCTGTTCTTTAGTCAGTTTGCCGCCTTGAGCGTCTTTCCACTCTTTTTCCTTGGTAAGTATGGCGGCGATCTCATTGTCATAGTCTAGGTTTATCTGGGCGATCTTCTTAGCGGAGCCTTCTTTCATCAGGTCGATCTCGGATTGCTGGTTCTGCCGGCGGAGGGATAGGAGTTCGTCTTGAAGCTTTTTTCGCTTTTCTAGTTCCTTTTTATCAATAGGTGTAGCTATTTTCGCCTTTTCCTCCTCTTGTTGGCTACTAGCTAACGCCTCCGCCTTCGTACGAGCCTTCAATCCTTGTACGACTATCTCAACCGCTTTATCATGCTCAATCTTCAACTGCTCGTTCCGTTTTCGTAAACGACGTAACTCAAATGCCTCCGAAAAGCTGGTATCAATCCAACTTTTCTTGTCTAGCTGGGAGATTCGATGGTTATTTTTTGCAATTTCATCCTCTATGGAGTTTACGGTAGCGCGCTGTTGGGCCATGGTTCGCTCATCTATCGATTTAGAAAGCATCTTATTAGCCTCCGTCATATCCATCAACATGAACTTTTGCAAGGATAGATTTTTCAGTTCATCCGGATAGAGGGTTTGTAATTTCTCGTATGCCTCCACTTTCTGTAACATGGACTTGTTATCGTCGCGCAAAGCATTCAATAGTTCATCCGTTTGAGATCTCATGCCTTCTATCCAGTCCTTCATCTCTGCGACCCTCTTATTATGGGAATCCAACGCCTTCTCTGATGCCGTCGCCTGTGTCGCGAGCTTGAAGATCGCATACCCAAGGGCCGTAACACCCGCCACGGCCAAGACATACGGATTCGCAAGGGCAGCTTTTCCGGCGGCCAACATTGCGACAGCCTGTTTTTTCAAAGCACCTGTAAGCAGCGCGGTTGCGGTCGTATGCTGAATCGTCGCCAGTCTGCTCAAAGCTGATGTCTTGATATAAGATCGTTGCGCCACTTGAACCAACAAAATAGCTGTTTTATAAGAAAGAAACGCTCCCGCCGCATTTTTCACCAATGCCTCAACCCTCGATATCGTCCCCTCGATATCATTGTTCTCAAAAGCCTCATTAAACGCCTTGGCGATATCTGACACCTCTTTCAATATCCTCTCTCCCATTGGGCGCAAATAAGCCTGTACATTATTCGCCAACAACGTGAGCTGATTATCGGCGGCGTCAGCCATCTTCTCAAACGCAGCCTCTGTCGCACCCAAGGAGCCCTGCAACTCTCCCAAATCATTTGCTGCCGCCTTTGCATTCTTTCCAGTCAAAGCCAGTGTAGCGGCCAAGCCTTCATCCGTGCCAAGCATTTCCTTCATCTTGGAAGCGGAACCACCAGCCTTCTCATAAATCAATTGTAATGCCTCTTGGAAAGTACGACCTTGGAAAGCGGCGTCTCCAAGTTCTCCAGCGGTTCCTTGGATAGCGGCACGGATCTGTGTCATAGCCTGCGCCGTCGGTGTTCCTTGCTTGGTCAATGAAGCGACAGCACCCAACACTTGGTCGATACTAATCCCATACGCGGCCGCAATAGGAGCAACTTGGGCTATAGAGGCTCCCAATTCGCCAAATGTAGTCTTACCCAACCGGACGGTTGTAAAAAGCTGGTCCGAGACCGTACCGGCTTCCTCCGCAGACATCTTATAAGCATTCAGGATCGTTGTAATGGCATCGGCTGCCGTCTCGGTTTCCGTAAGCCCTCCCACGGCAGCTTTAGCCGAAACTTCTAGGATCTTCATGCCATCCGCCCCGTCATGTCCGGCGGAGACAATGCTATATAACGCCTTGGCGGCCTCCGGAGCCTTGATCGGTATCTCTTGGGTTATGGACATGACCTGATTCATGAAACCGGTCATATCATCCGTTACCTGCGTGGAAATGGTCGCTACTTCCAGCATGTTTTTCCGGAACTCCTTCTCGAAGTCGTATGAGCTCTTCGCGGCCTTGGCGAACGCCGTCGCCGCGCTGATACCGATACCACCGAATACGTCAAAAGACGTGATCTCACCGGCCAAGGTCTTGATAATCCCCATCGCTTCCCGTGTTCCCTCGTACATGCCGGAGTTATCAAGACCAGTAGCCATAAATAAGGCTCCATCCCTATTTCTGATTCCCATAATGCGTTTATGGTAAAATATAGGACAGCCTTTCATGTGAGACTGTCAACCGCTAAAAATTCACTTATAAGTTATTTTTTCGACATTTTCTTTTGCCTTGTCGCTTTTTCTTCGTTCTTTTGTAAAAAGAAAAATTATCGTGGAATTCGAGATTATCAAGATAAAGCAACTGTCAGGCAAAAAGGCTCAGATATATTCTGTTATTCTCGGTCAAGAGGATCAGAGCGTTTTTGAACAATTTCTTCAGAACAACTATTCTGAATACCCAACCGAAATAGAAGATATCGTATCTAAATTGAAAATTATGGCTACAAAAACTGGGGCAGCCGAACATTTTTTCAAGCTAAACGAAGGGAAACCCGGTGATGGTGTCTGCGCCCTATTTGATAGTCCTGATAAAAAATTAAGAATCTATTGTATTCGATTTGCTAACGTTGCTATCGTTGTTGGAGGTGGAGGATACAAACCCAAAAACATTAGAGCTTATCAAGAAAGTTCTTCCTTAAAAAAAGAAGCTGAAACAGTGGTTCGAATATCCAGAATCATATCAGAAGCCATCAAAAACAAGGATATACATCTCGATGATAACGGTTTTTTCTTAGGTAATTTAAAATTGAAGGAGGAATAAATATGAACAATACATCTATTTTGGATACAGTACTTGGCAATATAGACACGAAAAGAGCTAAGAACATGGAAAGACGTATGATGCTTGCTGTAAAAATTGCAGAAGGTATCAAAAGGAAAGGTCTATCCCAAAAGGAATTTGCCGAGAAAATGTGTAAACGTCCCTCTGAGATATCCAAATGGTTAAGAGGAGACCACAACTTTACAACCAGCACTCTTTTTGATATTGAAGATGTTTTGAATATCCATCTTATAGATATCAACGAATATTCTCATGCAGCTTGTCCGGCCTCGATATAATAAAAAAATGAATGGAACACCCCCTGTGGGAGTAACAATGATTAATGCACGCGGTATCCTCCTTTTCGTAGGAGGGAAGGAATATTATCTATCGTATGACAGATACCCTTGGTTCAGAAATGCAAAAGTATCGGATGTATTGGACGTAACCATGCCGGACGAGGATTCGTTGCGTTGGGACGCAATTGATGTGGATCTTGAGATTGACAGCATAATCCATCCGGAGCGTTATCCAATTACTTTTCGCTAGAAGACACCGCTCTGGTTATCGAGCAGACACTCTGAAGATCTTGACACATTTACAGAGAACAAAAACCGACCAGCCTCACGGTTTGTCGGTTTTTTTACAACCAAAATCACTATGACAAACGTTCTCTACGCAAAGTAATATATATCATACCGGGCTCATTCTTCGAACCCTTTTCTTTTTTCCCGTATCGAAATCGATTACCTCGACCCACTCGCCATGATTATCCCCGGATTCATCATCGTCCACGAGCAGTGATTTGTTCCGGTCGTTCACCAAGTAACCATGTTCCCGTAGCATGGACATGACAAGCGCCAGATCGCTGTCCAATGTCCGCTCATGCGTATACCCGAACGCCTCGTTACATAGTACAAGGAACATGAAGCTACTTTGCGTCACCGGCTCCGACCTACCCAAGTCTCGTTGTTTTCTTGAAGGGCTATTATCTCCTCTTCGCTCAACGGGCTCACAGCTTCCAAAGCTATGATAGTACGAGAAAAAGGGTTACAACCCAGACGAAAGAGGATAGCGTTCAAAAGGATATACAGGTCTTCCCATGTACAATTGTCCTTCAGTACCTCCCGGAACCAAGCGGGCATGTCCCCTTTCTTGTTATGGATACCCAAACATACGATCTCAAAGATCAACTCGTCATATTTCGCCATCAACTCCGACAGTACACTATCAAACACAACATCCTTATGAGCCACGATAGCATCCTTGTCCGCCTTGTCAATCCGCAAGAGTAACGGCCGTATCCTAAACCCAGTCCTTACTGTGATCGGGGTGATAACGATACTATCACCAACGTTCTTACCCGCCGGGATCGTCTCCGGCTTGAACTCGAAAGGAATCACGACTGACCGACTTGTCACCACGTCGCTCTCAATCTGTAGTGCTCGCTTTACGCTCATAGTCTTTTAATCGATTTTGTAATTTCTCAACCTCCTGCCAAATAGCTTCACTAATATCATTACCAGAAGAAACACAGGCTATTTCCTTATTGGGATAAATCAATTTTAGATATAAGTTATTAAGAAAATATGAATAACCATCAATCGAACACTGCATTTTAGCAATCTCTCTAATTCCTTCCGCATTCATAATCATTTTCCTCTAAAATATAAGAGCCCCGGCAAAAACCGAGGCTCTAGACAACCTAAACAAAAAACATCATTCCGTGTCTTCCGATACGGCCTTCACCGCCCTGCTATACGGGGACGCTTGTTTGCCGGCCGCCGATACCGGTGTCATGATCGTGGCCTTTACCAATAAGAGATCGCAATTCTCCTTATCCGGGGCTTGGCTGATCTTCCCGAACACAGAGCACTTGACAAAGACATATTCCGTGAACTTACCTTGGTACGGCAGGCTCTGTAGCCTGATCGTCTTCAATATCGAGGGCGTAGACAAGGGAGCCTCCCATTTATCACCGGAAACGGTTCCCCCGCAAAACATTTTCATCTCGTCGCTCGTAGGAGAAGGGATAGTGAACTCTATACTGGAAGGATCTCCTTTCCGACTCACCACCGCCCAAGGATCCTCATGTCCCATGGACGTAAAACTAAGCTCCTTGGCGTCCGAGAAATTGAACGTCACCGTATCCACGTCAACGCATTGGGTGAACTCGGTACCGGCCACGCCATCCCCGGGTTCCGCAACTCCTAAATACGCCACATCCAGCGCTAAACTTCTTTCCATATCACTAATCTAATTCTGTTATAACCTCTAATCTAATATTCGTACAATCGAAGCCATCCTTGGCCTCGCCCATAGGCTCAGACCAGACGATCCGAGATTTCCAATACATCCCCAACGGCGGCTTGATATCCCGCAACACGAACCTCACGCCTCGTACGGTCTCTATCATCAACTGTCGATCCGATACGCCTTTCGAGGGTCTCTTGACGAAGATATTGATATTTATCGATCCCTTGTTGACATAATCTTTCCCATTCAAGGCCAGAGAGCGGATCGTGATATGATTTCTTTTCTCGCCATCGCCGGATTGATCCTTATACAGGATAAAGCCCGTACTCGCCGGCTCAACCGCATTATATACGATATCCACTATATCAAACTGATCTGCCATGTTCAATATCCTTTCTCAGCGAGTTTATCAAATAACGTTCGACTCTGTTTCTTGATCCAATCCTCGGCATGTTCCGTGGCGACAGAGATAACATCCAGATTTTCGATTGCTTCCACATACTTGGCATAAGGCATAGCGGCTACACCAATCAATACCCAGCCCCTTTTATAAAGAGGGATCAGCTCGGAAACCAAACGTTTCGCTTCCCTGATACCGGTCTGTTTATCCGTTCCTTCCGTGGATTGCTCATAGTTCTCGGTCAATATATCGCCATCCTTAACGATCACATAACCGATTGAGCTACGGAGGTTACCGGTATGATCCTGATAGTTCCCTTTTTTTCGAGCGATCTTCACGAACTCTTCCCCGGCACGTTGCAATAACTTGTATATCCGCTCTTCCGCCCGATCCACATAGTAATCGAACCAACGCCCTACTTCCCTATCACTCCACATTGGAGTCAAACCACCTTTCCTTGCCATAAACTACACATAGATTACAGAGTGAGTCTGAAACGGTTCCCAGCTAATGATATCCACATCGAGAGCGATACTGTCAATCCGGATATGCTTCGCGTTTTCCACAGGACGGGCTTTGGTCGAAAACTCACCATGCACGATGAACTCTCTTCCATCGACGTTCCGCTTCAACTGCTGTCCACTATTGGACGGGTAGTATTGCCCAGTGACCTCTATTTCCGTCGGTTTACCGGCAACCAATTCCCCTTTGACCAATTGACAGGTTTGAATCGTCACTATCGCAGTATGTGAATATCGCTTTACCATCTGTTTCTCGCCCTTCCTTTGGGTACCTCGATCTTATTGCCTATCAATTCCGCTTTCTCCGGTTCTCCTCCCTCCCGGTATAGTCGTTTCGCCGTAGCGTCATACCATGCACGGGGATACGTGATAGAGAGCTTGTTTTCCGTGAAGTCCGGCAGACCGCCGACCATGGAATAAAGGTCGGCGGCCACCAGCTTTTGTTTTTGGATATCGATCGTCTTACTATCTTCTGTACCTTCAAAACCGCGTCCCGGCAAAACGACGTTATCCAAAAAATCTTCACAGTCAGCCAGACCGGGATAAGCGAGTATCGTATCTCGAATCGTCTTAGCCATGATTGTTATTCTCCGTTTTTAGTATCCTGAATCGTTTGATCCTCCGGTTCGACGGTTTCACCCAAGAATGTCGCCGGGATATCATCCGTACCCTCGGTATCCTCGGAAGCGTTCCAATCCTTCCCATCCACTTTCATGATGAACATGGCATCCGGATCATTCACGACAGGAATAGCGTTCGCTTCCGCTTTCGTCCATTCCTTGAACGGTTCCAGCTCAGACCATTTGGTTACCAAGATCCAATCCTGCTTAACCATGAGAGCGATTTTCTGCAAGGTAGCGGAAGACTCGGCGGCGATCGGCCCATGCTGAATGTCACCCACCTTCAAATCCTCCAAGAAGCATACACGCTTACGCTCCCAAGGATTGATCGTCTTACGACGATGGGCACTATCCTCAATACGGACAGCCGGGTTCACGGTAATGATCTTCACCGGGATCTCCTGCTCGGCCAGATACTCGTTGATGAGATTCTTTGTCACCAATATCTTGGAGGACGAATTAACCCATGCCTTTAACGTGTCGAACGTGGATTTCTGTTTCTTCAGCAAAGAGAAATCAGCCACGTGCATTACAACGTAACGGATCGTCACCCCTTCGGCAGAAGCGGCCACAACCGTATCCTCAATATCCTGCAATCCATTGGCCGTTGTAGCGTTACTCCAGTCCGTGGTAGATTTACGCTGGTTCTTCTTCGGCATACCGCAACCGACAAACTCAGCCGTAACGACACCGCCATTGTTCTTTGCCGACAAATGGAAACCCGCACGGCTCATGAGCTGCATACACCACCATTCGAAACGGGCACGGACGGAGTTATACACGAAATCCTGATCCTTGAAACCCAGATTCAACAATGCCAACTGGTCCGCATCACCTTGCGCGTCACGTTCCAATTGCTTATACTCGTTGTAATCGCTCTCGTTCATGCCACGCTTGACGGCTGTCTTCGGGATATCGCCGGACAGCTTGCTGATCACCTCACGGGTCTTCTGCGGTGCGGAAGCGTCGAAAGAGATCACGTCTGCCATTACCGGAGCGCCTTTCTCACCGGTCAGAGTCTCCCACTTCAACGAGGTCTTTCTTTTCACCCCGAAGAAGTTCGGGAAGACAACCGGTTTCACATGACGGGTATTCAAACGGGCCGCCATGTTCTTTTTATTCACTTGCTTAATTAAACTTCTTTCCATATATCTGATTTTAATGGATTACACAAAACGGATAAACGACATTAATGCCTTCAAGTCCTTATCTACCGGGAACGGCATACAGGATTCGTTTACCGTACCTCTTACCAGTAACCCGGACTGCTGGTTGGCTACAGTCAAGTCGACTTTATTCATCGTGACAACCAATTCGCCATCATAAGGCAACTTGGCGGCTTTCGCAGCCTGTTTGTCTTTAGCCTGAACCAATACCTGACCTTTTGCGGCAGCACCGATAGTCGCTTCCAACGTGATCGTATCAAACTCCGCATGACTCTTATCAATAGCCGTGATCTTATCGGACGCACCTGTCAAAGCTCCACCAATCGTCACGAAGTCACCCACACCAAACAGATGATTCTTGGACACCTTATAAGTAGTTTCATTGCCAGCATCGGAAGCCATCGCCGTCTTCAACACATGATACAATCCCGTTTCCGGATCTTTCACCACGATCACGATCGGAGGAAGCTCGTCCAACGACTTGCCATTGAACAAAGCGTTCCGCAAATCCCGGCGGTCAATCGTCCCACCGCCGATCACATCCTCAATAATCTTTTCAATTCCGGGAGGATACTGGAATTCTCTTTCTCTTTTTCTGTACATAACGTTACACTTTTCTTGGATTATTCAATACCCAGGTTCACCACACCGGGATTATTCGCACTCTTGTCGGCATCCTGATCCATCAGCTTCGCCCAATCCGCCTCGGAACGCTCCGGAAGATTCACGGAACCGGGAGCGTAATCACCACGGGCCACGGCATCATCGATCGCCTTTTGCTGGATTCCGGTAAACTCTTCGGAAAGCGCCTTGATTTGATCCTCGATAGAGGTTTCCGAAGCCAAGTCCACACGTCCCAGCCAGTTATCCGGAAGACCGGCATCCTTCAACTGCTTACGGACTGTTTCTTTCTTAGCCTCGTTTGCCGAGTTGGTAATGGAATCGCCCACCTTCTTAGCCATATCATCGACGCTCTTCCTCATACTTTCCAGATAAGCTTTCAGTTCCGGGCTAAGATCCTTCAACAGCTCTTCTTCCGTTTTCTTGTTCTTATCCGGATCTTCTACCGGTTTACCATCCTTCAACCCATGCTTGGCTTCATAAGCGGCGACAGCGGCCGTTTCAGCCGTAGTCTTAGCTTCATTCTCCGCTTCTTGGATTGCCGGAAGAATATTATCCTTGAACAGGTCCACGAAAGCCTCCATCCCCTCGGCTTTCTCAATCTTGAACGTCTTTTGAATACGTTCCGCATACTTCTCCGGCACGCCTTTTGTCTTACATGCCGCTTTGATTAAATCTAAAATTGTCATAAGAGTTTTCTGTTTAAAATATAAGGGAGAGAAAGAAAATTCCGGGTATAAAAAAAGCCCACCGGATAACCGGCAGGCTTCATTTCAATTATTCCTATAAGAATCTATCTTGTCAAATCATGTGATTGGATCTAAGCCATTGTTTGCCAGAAGGCGTAAGGCAATAGATCAAAAATGCGGCACAAGGTATGCCTATCACGGCGAATCCAATTATAGCTCCCATTACTTATCCTCCTTTTTCTTATTCGTTAATACCAATCCTGCTATTAAGGCTAAAATAGAAGACGTAAAGCCTAGGCCATAAATCAGCCACTTATTATCTTCCATATCCTTGAATAAAGACGCTACCACTACACCTGTAAAGATATATTTCGAGACATCAATCAAATAGTTTCCTAATTTCTCTTTCCACATAACGCAAAAATAGCACAACAAGATGAAAACGCAAAGGTATTTCTATTTTTTCTTGTGGGATTCAGAATTAGTGCTCATCTTTGTGGTGCTCTATAACACTCAGGCGGACAAAACCCGCCGAATATATTTCTTTTCGGTATAATTATGCTTTATCTTGAGATATTCTTAATATAAAGGATATACGGTTTCGTACCCCCGTGATATAGCTTAATGGCTATAACTGCCTGAGTGGTGTAGAGCAACGGGAAAGGCGGAACCGTTCTTATTTTCCGCTAAACAAAACAATGTTTCATTTTATGCTCAAACACTCAAACATTGATTTGTCGGGAAATAATAGTACCCAACAACCAACGGCCCAACCCTCCGAAATGGGTAAATACTCCACTCCAGAACTACAAGCCGCATTCAATACCGGTCGAGAAATCGGAAGAACCGAAGGGATGCTGTACTACATCAAACATGCTTCCGAAAATATGCAAAAGGAGGCTGAGAAGTTAAATTCGAAACTACAGGCACAAAAAGCGAAAGTATAGAAGGTATCGCCATCTGCCTCCGGAAAAAGAAAATCTGACTTATATATTACTTCAGAACGTTCTAATCCGGAGCTCGTGGCTGTTCTCCAGAGAAAGATATTAATAAAGGGCATTGATTGGAATTGCAAACAGCCACAATAGGCAATTCCGGTCTTTGCCCTTTCACTTTTAAATACGACTCATTATGGAAGCGAAGATACAATATTTCCAAAGTCCGGTATTCGGACAAATCAGAGTTACGGTTATAGATGATAAACCAATGTTTGTGGCCAATGATGTGGCAGCGATGTTAGGGTATAGTAATCGATATGATGCTATCAATAGACATTGTAAGGGGGTCGTGAAACACGAGGGGGTCTCAATCACAACAAACCAATATGGTAAAAGTACAGAACAGAAAGTAGAAATCTCTTTCATCCCAGAATCCGATGTTTACCGCTTAGTTATGCGCTCCAAATTACCCGAGGCAGAAAAGTTCCAAGACTGGGTATGCGAAGAGATCCTCCCCGCCATCCGCAAAACCGGCGGTTACATGATTGCCAAAGAAGACGAGACACCGGAGGAGATCATGGCTCGTGCCTTATTGGTTGCCAAAGACACCATGAAGCGCAAAGAAGAACGAATCCGGCAGCTGGAGAAAAAAGTTGAAACCGTAGTAAAAGAAAACAACAAACTACGTCCCAAGGCAGACTTTATGGATAAAATAATGGATGCGGACGAACGTATCGACATCGGCCAGTCCGCAAAAATCCTGAATCTCCCATTCGGCAGAAATACCTTGTTCCAAAAACTTCGTGATATGGGTGTATTCTTCAAGAACAAGAACGAACCGAAGCAGGAATATGTGAAGCGTGGTTATTTCGTCCTAAAAGAGAAATGGATTGACCGGAACAATCACGATGGATTCATGGTCTTAAAAGTGCTCGTTACTCAGAAAGGGCTGGAATTTCTCGCCAACCTCTTTAAGGTGGTAGAGCAACCTAAGGAGGAAGCAGAAGTAATTTGATTAATTCCAACCATTATGCCGAGCGTAACAACTGGGGTCATCAGCACCCCAGTTCAACCACGGTGTTCAGCACCGCAGTTGTTCAACTATTATGCTGGCGCCAACAGTTGATTTTACGATTAAAATTCCTAAATCGCTAAACAATTAGGAGATTATTTATATTTTTGCAAAAAGAAGGCGGTTTATAAGCAAGTCGTGGATTGTAGTTCCACGGGGCTACTTATGAATCGCCTTTCTTCTTATCCAATAATCTCAATATATTTATGCTATCAGAGATACTATATAATGATGTACTACCATCTGCCTGCTCTTTCACAAGAATCCAAGACTTTTCGTTTTCCACCTTTGTCTCAAACAAATGGACAATAGCATTATATCCATGCTTATCATTTCCGCAACCAATATATTCCGCATCCTTTATCACAGAAGCTATATCCAAAAGCATTTCATTCTTTTTCTCGTAATATTTATGTGGCTGGTTCAACCACTCTTTTATACCACGACCGGTAATCTGGATGTCTTTCTGAAAATCCGGATTCCGGATAACAGTTTGTTTTAATAAAGAAGCCTTTTCCTTGATCTCCTTAAATCTCGCTTTACCGGACACTACTTTAATCGAATCCTTTGGTTTTCCATCCCCCAGCAACCATTCCGCAAACTCTTCATGTTCCATCATAACGGGCGTAGCTATGCAAATGCAAAACGGATGCCATCCGGTAAACTTGAAGTTTTTCGGGTACTGACCAGTCTTGCCATCACACACAGGACACGGCCCGTGATTCGTCGGCGAACGCTCCACCTCTATACCAGTCACAAAATCCATATTCTGCCAACGCTCGTAGTCGGTAGTACGAAACGCTTTATTTGTTTCCGTCGCAGCCAAGCGAAGAGCATTTTTATAAGACGAGCGATAAACACCCTGCCCCGGATGATAATCTTTCATCGGCTGGGATGGGACCAATTTGCCATTCGCGTCCCTTACACGGCGGAAACGACGGTTGGGTTCGTTTAGTAATTGCCGTATATCTTGGCTGATCAACGCTGCCGGACGACCAGAGGACAAACCCGAAGAAAGATAATGTTCCAGATTATCCATAGCTCCGTCCGTTATATCCCAGACACGGGAGGATATGGTTTTACCAAATTCATCCTTACGTTTCAACAGGGTATTCAGCGCATCTGCACTTCTGGAAAACATCTTATCCTTCAACGTACTGGATATGGCCATATCCTTGATATAACCTGTTACCAGTTCATCCGCTTTCCTATTGCCTAAATTCCATACATCGGTAACTGTATTGGATATATTGCTTACGAGCTGCGTATGCAGGTCATCCAATAGACGTTCGATTTGCTTCTCTATGGTAGCGTTGCCTATCCATACACGGTCACCTCCATGATCCGACCATTTAGCCAAAAGAGGTCCTATCCTACGGACAAACTCGTCAAACGAATACTTTATGCTACCTTGTTGCCGGAACAGACATTGCAGGAATTGTCGCTCATGAAATGATAGTTCTTTCATTCTCCATATCCCATTGTTAAACCGATCATATTATTGCGTTGCACTGCTGTATCTTCCTCTTCCTCCATCAGCTTCATTTCTTCGTCCAAGTCTTCTGTTAGCGGAGAATGAGCCGTAACCGTGCGTTGGGCGTTGATCGGTTTGCCTCCATTGGCAAGGGACAGAGTTTGCAATGTCTCGGACAGATCTTCCGGCAAAATAGAACCAAATTCCACATCGATCAGGTTGTTCACCAATTGAGAACGATACTTGATGTTGGTAATATTGCATATCCCGGCCAACACGACCGACACACAACGTTGTACGACCGGACCGAATGTTTCCATGTTCTCACTCGCCTTGATAGTGGCATCCATCAGCATGAATTTACGGGCAACACCGGACAGGTTACCAATGCCTTTCAAGTTATCAAAAGAAAGATCAGGCGTGGATGTACCGGAAAACAGCTCGCATTTGGTTTCTTCCAACTCTTTATCCACAGATGGTTGAGAGCCGTTCCAAGTAAGGTATTCCGCATCGCCATGATACAATTGTTGCGTTTCCGGATGTACTTTAGACGTAAAAGACAATTCTTTGCCGACAGTGTCTTTAGTCGGCAGGTCAGCCACATCGAATGTCTTCAACATCGGATCACCATAGTAATCATTTGTATCCACCATGCGAGAAATACGCATTTCACGAGCATCCATCAGAAACGCTACTTCATCCCATTCAGGTTGGAATACATCGGCATACACAACCGGAATTTTCCCAAATAGATTGGGAACCTCTTTTATCACCCAGCCACCCATTTCATCGATAGCCGTAATAATCTTATCCGCCATCCAAATCGTGCAGCTGTTCCGGATCATACCATTAGAGTTCACTTGGTAACGATGGATAAAGGCATCCATATCATCGTTATCGTCGAAATGGGGATAAAATTCAGAGAAAATATTTTCATTACGGGGAACAGAAAGTGTTTTTACTTTTAACTCCGTAATCAATTTGCCGTCTAATCCTTTGGAGGTATACGGATAGAACACAAGAGCAGCCTTACTTTCAGAAAGCACCTTGCGAGCGAATGACTTCAAGACGGATTGCATCTTCAACCGGCGTTCCCATACACGCTTGAACTCTTGAAAGCCATCGTTTTGATCAGCTCCGGTAATCGTCATTTGCCCGCCGAACAGGAAAGCGACAGAGGTACGCACCTCCTTCTTCGGAAAGTTGGTTACGATACGGGCCACATCTACGATCTTATCAGGAAGGCGTACTGGTTCACCATTTTTATCCACCAAAGTATCCGAATAGACTTCTAAACGCTTAGGCTCACGCCAGCCAACAGAAGTTTTACGTCGCCGGCGCTCACCGTGGTATTCTCTGTAATATTCTCTTGGTTCCCGGTATTCAATCGTATCGACACATAACGTACTGACTACCTGCCCAAAATCTTCATTCGCAAGAATTTCGCTTATACTTGGCATAATTGTTTTATGCTAAAATATAAAAGCAAATAGTTTTTCGCTGTCAATACGACCAGTATAAACAAGTTCACTTTGAAATGTAAAAACCAAGAACACATATCAAAACGCAAGTATGTGGCAGAAAAATATCGGGATTTTATCTAACACGTGTCACAAATATCAGAAAAACACTTTCATTTTGCCAATTATCGTCCTCTTGCTACCCGACGTACAGAGTTAGCCTTACACAACCCAATAAACTCTACATTCTCGGCAAGTATTGTCATACCATCCGGCGCATCATCATGCTTGTTACCACCCTCTTTCTTATAGCTGGTCAAAGCTTTCATAAACCGGTCGTAATCCGAACCTTTCTTATACTCGCTTTCTTCCAAGAAATAACAATGCTTCTTAATCCAACCAGACTTCAACAAGATACGTGTATCCTTATTGGCTGTTGTCGGTTTCGCCTGAATGATACATTTCTCGTTCTTTGACTTCACGGCCTTACGAACATTGAGAGCGAATATGCGACCACCGTTGTTACTCTCGATACGCATATTGTCGCAACGAGTATCAAGGATCAAGGAAACCAACTTCGGTTCGGTGATCTCTACATTATCCTTCGTAAACAAAACATTGGTAATGAAATACTTCGTACCGAACACCTTAGCAATCGGAGCACAGAAATCATCGTCTCCCTCGTCAGCCACATCGGTAGCTCCAATAACACCGTCCGGTTGCTTGCCCTCAATATCAGCCAATTTAAATCGGTTAAGCTCCGATTTCGGGAACAACAACCCGATTGCTTCGATTGGATCTTGCATATACTCGGCACACCAAATGGAATCGTCCGTTTCCTCACGCAATTCGTGATAATACTCTGTCGTATGTACCTCCTCACAAAAAGAACGGTCGTTCTCATCCAAGGCGGCGATACGAATGATCTCGTCATACTTTCCCATCTCCTCCATACGGCCGAGCACGTCAGTGGCAGACCAGCGGGTACCGATATCGATCGAACAACAGTTCCCCTCTATACGGGAATCGTGCGTTCCCTGCTTCCACGACCAGACCTTTTCATTGTTGGTATCAGACAGCGCATCTTCCAAACTCTTATACAAGTCATCCGTCATGGCGAGCATGGACGCACCGAAACCGATTACCGTACCGCCTACACCAGCCCCGAAGTAACTTACCTGCCGGGCAGTGTCCAAACTCCAACCATGAACGTTCTGCTTATCCCCTCGCAATTGCACATCCGGGAATATCTCTTTGAACCGGGAAGAGCGGACAATATCGCGCGTGTCATACGACAGCTTGTTATACAGCGTATCGGAACAGCAGTTACGCATGACCGATTCTTCCGGAAAATGGCCGAGCATCCACGATATGAACAAAGACGAGATGTAAGATTTTCCCGCACGTGGAGGCATAGAAACAGCCAACCGGCGAATAACACCCGACACATACGATTCATATACACGAGTGAAAGCATCAGCCACCTTCTTCAAGAACAGACGCTTAGCGAAGAACTTGGGGTCATGATATAAACAGTAGGCCCAGAAATCATTCCGAGCCTCCCGCTTACGCAATATGGTAGCTGCCTTTGCTTGCCTGATTAATATGTCTCTTTTACTCCTTTTCGCCACGGATAATTGCTTCTAATTCTTCATCCGACATCGATTCCAATTCATCACCCAGCTTAACAAGGTTCTCGACCTCTTTCTTATCACGCCACTTAGCCGGCTGCCGGTTCTTCAACCAAAAAATAGCGGCTGTCGTATCCGGAGGATAATGCTCGATATACTCTACTTTATCCGTAATCCGGCCCTCATTGGTAGCGAACTTCGTTGCCTTGGCATCGTAGCCAATCGCACGACTGTAAAGTCTCGAAGCGACATTAGCATCAGCGACAGCCTTTCCCTTTTTTAAGGACTCAAGAAATTGAGGGAACTTCTTCTTCCAACTATTAAGCGTTTGTTCTGAGACAGAGAAGAACTCGGCTATTTCTTTATCTGTTGCACCTAACAAACAAAGCTTTAGAGCCTGCTCTGCATATTCTTCTCTATATTCAGATTTACGCCCCCTACTTTTCTTTTTTACTTCATTCTTCTCTGTCATAATTAACCAAAACTAACGAATCGGGACAATTCTGCCCTCAATTCAGGTAAACTTCCATTATCAAAATAGAAAGAAGAACGCATTTTACCTTCTTTCTTTACACCACGCATCGACTTACACAAGTGTTCCCCTTCCAATACGATACCCATTGCTAAAGGCGGATATTCCGAACCTAACGCTTCTTGGAGCATCACGATGATATCTTTCGCTAATCGCTCTTGTACCTGTAACCGTGCCGCACAATAATCAACGACACGACCAACTTTCGATATGCCCAGTATCTTACCTTTGGGATTAGGAATATAAGCAAACCAATACTTCCCAAAGAAAGGCATCATATGATGTTCACACATTGAATAAAATCCACCTGAATCCGCGATAACACTATCACAAGAAAGGCCATCCACGCCATTTGGGAAGACCGTTATTTTAGGCACTTGTGACAGATCATATCCACGAAAGATCTCTCCCCACATTCTTATGATACGATCCGGCGTTCCCCCCAATCCCTCCCTGCAAGGATCCTCGCCTATAAAAGAAAGGATCGTTCTTATCGCACATTCAATATCTTGTGTGTTTGTAAGCTTAACTTCCATTTCGGATGCTCTTTAATATAGTTAATAACTTCCTTCGTATTCCGGCCGGAACAAGGCTGCAAATAATATACTCCCGCTGAATATTTATCATATTGCGACATATCCTGTCCGGTATAGACTACCTTCAGTTCATTCGGGTTGATCACGACTGTTTTACCGCCCTCTTTTGGGGAACACGTAATCCAGTCTATATTTACAGGTGGAACCAAAGTTCCATTTGTCTCAATCTGAACAAATCGGCCAGTGGCCTTGATCTTATCAACCAAATCATATGTAACCTGCATACAAGGCTCTCCGCCTGTCAATACGACATGCAAAGCCGGATAACGCCTTATTTCCGCAATAATCTCATCATCACTTAACATCTTGCCTTCTTTGTGTTCCGTATCACAGAACGGACACCTCAAGTTACATCCAGAGAAGCGAACAAAAACAGCTGGCGTACCAGTAAAGTAGCCTTCACCTTGAATGCTGTAAAAAATCTCATTTATCTTCTTCATACCACGCTATATTATTCTCTGATTCCTGAACCATCACCTTAAAACATTGAGGTATCTGGTCACAGATCCACTTCGCTATATTTTCCGCTGTCGGGTTAAACGGAAGTAACTCATTGAAATTACCATGATCCAGCTTGGAGTGGATCTTCTCCTTGATTCGCTTGAAATCAATCACCATGCCATCAGAGTTTAGCTCCCTGGCTTTGCAGAATACCGTCACAATCCAGTTATGGCCATGCAGATTTTCGCACTTACTCGGATAGGAGAGCGACAATCTATGGCATCCGGCGATCTCCATTCTTTTTGAAACGTAAAACATAACTATTTATCTTAATATATTTAACAATTAATCGTCCTCATATATAGTGGTATCACTTATTCCAGCTTTCCATAACGCCTCCTTGCGTTCTAAGCATGTGGCACATTTTCCGCAATGCCTCTTTCCTCCCTTATAGCAAGAATACGTCTTTGAGTAATCAATATCCAATTTCTTTCCATGGGCGGCTATATCCGACTTCGTTATATTGGTATACGGGGCATCGATCGTGATCCCACCATACGTTCCATTACGCATGGCAGTTGACATAGCTGTTATAAAAGCGTCCGTGCAATCCGGATATAACGAATGATCGCCGGAATGATTCGCTATAAAGACTCTTCCCAATCCTCGGCTCTCGGCGATACCGCACGCTATGGATAACATGATCCCGTTACGGAAAGGCACAACGGTCGATACCATATTCCCGATCTCGTACCGCCCATCAGGAATAGCCTCTGCCCCCTCCAATAGTGAGCTTTTGAAATAGTCGTGTATAAACCTCAATGGTATCACGATATGCTCAACCCTTAACCTCTCACAATGATACGATGCAAACCCAATTTCCATTTTGTTATGGCTGCTCCCGTAGTCGAACGTGATAGCCAGTGATATTCTCTCTATTTTCTCATACAGAAGGGTAACAGAATCCATACCTCCTGATAAAATTATCAAACTATCTTTCATATTATCTTATTAAATTATCTATTATAAATACCTTTCGACGTATCTCTGATACTTCACCCACTCACTAAAATTACGCCTATTAGCCAGATCGTGATCTTTTACCCTCATGCCTTTCGGTGGATCTTGATATATCATCTTTTCACCATCGAATGAGTAAATCTGCCCGAATCTTGCGCCAGATAACCAAGTCGTGCTATCTACACTGTCAAACCTCAAATACTTAAGGAATGTCGTATTCGTGAACCCAAGCCCATGGATACGGGAACCGGCCGTGTGTGCCTGGTCTATGAACCATTTAAGGATCATCGGGTTCTTCCTTATCTTTCTGCCCTCATCGGTGGCCAATGTCGTACCAATAGCCACATAAGGATAATCCTCGCACATCTTGACAAAATAATCCTTTCCCCTATTGGAATGCCAAACCGGGATAGGGTTCCTGCCAGTCCTATCCTTGAGGTATTCTCGGAAATACTCGACCTTATCAATCCCAACAACAATATCTATATCAAGCTCAAAAAATAGCCTTATATTGTTTTTGTAGACAAAATCCGCGTATTTCCTCACATATCCATCCCAATCGAAATTATTGTTCTTCCCGGAGAAAGCAGAAAAAGCTCCACTATCCAAAATATGCCTATCCTGATAGACGAAACTATCGCAATTTCCTGACTTATGCTCCCAGAAAGAACTTAAAAGATAAATATCTTTTGTATCCAAATTCCATCGCTTGGCACACGTTTTATAACTGGCTAAGTATAGAATCATACCTCTATTTCCTTTCCGCAGTGAGGGCAAATCATCGTCTTTCTTTTATTCTCAACCTTATCTGCTCCCTCAAAGAAGCCGTCCACATCTGTCGGCATATCATCAAATGGAAGCTCAAACTCCCAATCGCCAAGTTCATCAATGCCAAAATCTTCAACAACGGTAGCAAAGTCGAACATGGAAGTGTCCGATGTATGGTTGTCAGCCAAAGCCAAAAGCTTTCTTTTTTCATCTTCTGTAGACAAATCTGTTCTTCTGATAGCAATCAGTTCATTTCCGTCAGACTCTACAACCCGAACCTTTAACCCAAGTTCCAAAGCCTGCTCATAAACGCCATTTCCGGCAATAATAACATCGTTCCTATCCAAAAGAACAGAACGACCCGTTCCACAGTCCTCCAGGCTCTTTTTAATAAGCCGTTTATTCTTATCTGTGTGGATGCGATAATTCCGAGGGTCATACTTCAATTCTGTCATAACTTTTATTCTAAAATATAACAGGGGTAATCAATTAACACAAATACAGTTGCAGTTCCCGGATAGCCTGTTCCACGCTCCGAACAATCACATACTTACTACCTGCCATTTCAACTTGGCGTTGGTATTCTTTTTGATCGGGAGATTGTTTTCCCGTCGATGTCTTGAACTCCAAACAAAGGGAAGCATACCCCTTTTTCGGTATCTGAAGGATCACATCAGCTACACCTCGTTTAACGCCTTGGCGCTTCATATTAGCCGCTTCTATTTTATGCCGGCTACCACCGTTCGGGACTGCAAAAAGGAGCCGATCCGGTAGGTTCGGGAAGAATAAAGGAACCTTGCTGAAAAACTCCGACTGAATCCGAGCTTCTTCGTTATCATGCCTCTGTCTTTCCCTCGCTTTCACCGGGTTCTTTTTATCCAAATAGCAATTGTAACAAACCGGTCCTTCTTCTGTATTAATCACTGATACAGTCTTTTTATTACAGATAATACAACGATGTTCCTTCATATCCTATTTTAACTAAGATATATAAAAAAGGAAAGATGTCCCTCAAAATAGAAAAACATCTTCCGTGATTTGAACTATTCGAATTTTATTTCTCCTCTGCCCAAATTTCTCCGGACAGAAGAGTTTTCCGGATTTTTAATTTTGTGATTAATTTTTAATTACTGATATTTGCTATGCAATATTGCACAAAACATTAAATCCTACATTTATGACGACTTATATGGTTTCTTTTACTTTTAAAGGAGAAAATCATTGCATTCCAATGACTATCCCTTGCTCTGTTAATACTACTGATTACACAACTGTTGAAACATTAATTAGAGATGCTTTATCTTTACAACTTAATAGTCGTGAGTTTAGTAATCTGTCATTTAATTACAAAGAGTAATATTTATTCACTATGAATACCGATTGTCCTAATTGCGGCTCAGAAGACGCTTTCTTTAATGGTGTATGCTACGAATGCCCAGATTGTTATTATGAATGGCATGCCAATGGATCAGAATTATTAGAAGATGATGACTCTTTTGATGATTAATATTTTAAAGAGGCTTTGTATTTGGAGCCTCTTTGAATTTATTTTAGAACCACATTCGCATATTACTTTCGTATCCACATTTGCGGTATAGAGCGTCTATATGTACAAGCTCTTCCACGATTCAGTTCTTTTTTATAATTAGAATGGCAAATCGTCTTTATCCTTGTATTTAGCAAGAAACTCATTAGCTTCCCGGACTTGTCTGCCTGTATAATTATCAGGATCAGAAGCAATACGCAAACAATTCTCATACTCCTGTATGCTAGCTGAGATCAAATCCCTACTTTCCACAAATCCCTTCGCTTTTTCAAATACATCAGCCACTTTCTTTCCCTCTTCAATCTCTAATTCTATGACAACCACCTCATTTTGATAATTGCCAAGATTAAAGCACTTTTGATAATAAATTTTTGTTGCTTTCATATTTCACTGTTTTTTAGTTGTTAGTCTTTGAATTTTGCAATAGATCGTTCTACAATCGTCTCCTCTCCATTTTCTTAATGTTCACCGCCAGAAAACTCTTCATAGGCTTTTTCCTCTATCTTCCATCGAGGGTCATATAGTTCCTCGAAGTCTGCATCGGATTTGATTTCGCCGAGTCTCTTAAACTCATTATTGAGTTCTTTGTTTTTTATATCGACAATTACAGAGACCTCTTTTTGCAAGGTATATGTAACTTTGTACTTCATGTCTTCTTAGATTTTAATTTATCTGCTCTTCTCTTTAAACTGGAGGCCAGTTCATTAAAAGCCACATTAATCAAATCACAATCTTTAGTTGAACGAATAGTGTCAGACACACGATCCAGTTCAATAAGAATGTCTGCACTATTAGCAAATACCTCTAATGCCAATATTTTCGCTTCTCTTTTAGTCATATCGCTCTATTATTCACAAAGTCCATAATAACTCATACAGTTTGCTGCCACATCGTCATCATCGAACAGAGAACCACAGGCATGTTTACTTTGTACATATCGAACGACATCACCTATAAGCGGATATTCACCTTTGTAATGTTTTGATGATATTTTATCTGGTCCAAAAAAACTGCTATTGAACTGTTGTTCGAGTCTTGAAATGTGATTTATCGTGTCCGGGTCTTGAACACTAATATTGTATATATCTTGTTGCGAAGCCATAACACATGGATAACAGCCTACCCGTTTATATCCCATCCGATATAATGGATTAGGTTGCAATCCATTATCAAGAATATAGTCTATCACCTGTTGTGCTGACCAGTCGAATACAGGTCGCAGAAGATCATCGGAATGTTTTGATCTAAATCTCAACACGTCTTTACGCCTATAAGTATGGTATTTGTCTTTACCATTTTTGTCTTTTCCGTACGGTTGCACATAATACTTGAAATAGGTACATTGCTTTTGCATTTCTGCTCGTTTGGAACTTTCTGCGGCACGTATGCCCTGTATAATCAATATATCATCATTTACTTCATCTAGGATGTAATCAACCATCGGAATCGTTTTAAGTTCCGATGTACAGAACCGCCGTTGTGACGATGGCCAGCGAGATTTCTTTTTTACCAAGTCAATCATTCCATCAAACTTTTTTGATTTGAGCGTGACAAGGTTCAAATCTAGTAGCCGACGTATCTCTTCGATATATTGATAAGTCAATGGATGTTCCCAACCGGTATCGCAAAACACCGTGACAAAGTTTTTTGTCAGTTTGTTACGAACCCAAAGCAGAGACGCAAGACTATCTTTTCCGCCACTGAATGTCACTAGCACTTTCATTTGTAGCCTCCCTTCCTCAATTGTTCAATAACAACTGGTACTACACGAGTAACAGCATAAAAAGCATTATCCGTCAATTGGCGTTGCCATGCCGAAAAACGGGGTGACCAACGAAAACCGTTATGTTTGAGATTTGAAATAACATCAGGCCGTGGTTTTGTATCAAAAACTATCAGAACCCTATCTTCGGAGTAATTCTTAATTACCCGGCCACCATCAAAAAGTATTTCCACATCTTTTTGGTTCTCTTTTTCTGCCTGTTTTGATATAGATTGATTTGCAAGTTCAGCGAGTTTCCAAAATTTGTGACGATTGGTAAAGATTGGTTTTACCCGACTTTCGTTTAAGGATCTGACATATTCAATCGCTTTGTTTATCAAATCGACCTTTCCGTTTCTCGCAATCGTTTTCAGCTTATTATACAAATTGGTTGGCAAAAAATGCTCATCGATCATCCTCTTTACACGCATCCACTCTTCCTCCGCTTTCTGATCTTCCGGTTTTGTCTCCTCTACCCTTCGAGCTATCGACTTGAGCACTTTTTCTCTCCACGCTCTAAATTCATTGACAGCATTGTCATAGTAATTATTCATCTTCTCATTTCGTCTTGACGGAAAACGGGCTGGCCCTGTTATCATGGCGCTCATTATACGAGAATGCTTATTGAACAATATTTGAACCCATCCTTTGTACTTGGCTATATATCGCTCTCTTTCTTCTTCCGGCATTGTTTTTATATCATCGTTGAGCTCTTCTTCGTACATGCGTATGTGATACGATCCACGTTCCTCTGGACTGAAACTTGTAGCATAAAAAGCATCGCAAGCGCATTTCCAAAACTCCTCAAGGTTTACCTCATATTTCCACTCTACAACCGACCAAAGACCTAAGTCTTTGTCATTAATAACAACCGCCTCATTATCGGAAATACGGACTGCAGTATGCGCATAGTCGCAACGCATTAAATTATCACTCAACTTTTTACCTCTCCAGTTAAAAAGCCATTCACCCTGTTCCGGGTTTACTATACTCACCACCTTAAATGCACGGTGACAGTTCTTTTTTGATAGTAAAACTTGTTCGGTATTACCGGTCTGTATTTTATTTTCTTGCATTATAGTTCCTTGTTTTTAAATATTTACACCTTATATTTCCGTTCAAAATCATACTTCCTAAACTCATGGTACGCTTGTTCCAATGTTTTAGAAGTCCTATCGCCTTCCGGTATATCCCAGCTTTGGGAATTATTGATACTATCATCCATGGCTATGGAACCCCTTTCTTTCTCATACCGGCCAAGCCATTCTAAAATAACAGCCCCATCTATCCGATCATAAACCTTCCCATACAATCCCTTTTTCGCCCGATTAAAACATAGCTTGAAATCATCAGGCTTAAAGAAATAGTATTCATCAATAATCAGATCAACTGTTTGTGCGACTTGTACTGCTCCGATCGATTTCCCTACATTGAAAAAATCTACCAAATCATTCAAGACTTTTACCATAAATCCACGAAGATGCGTCTCTCCAAATTCTTTGTTCATAACTGCTATAGAGCAGCTTGGGCTATCAAACACATCATTTACTGTTTTGGGCCGCAGACTGTTGTAATATGGCATCGGCAAGACGCCCCAAACGCTCACGCTCGATTCTCTTGTTTTCGGCATCAGTTCCGGAGGAAGTACGCCGGTTGTTTGATCTATTTCCGATATGAGTTGTATTGCTTGTTCCTGATTCATACTGCATTTTTTCTAAATCACGCTTCGCCCACTTGCGGAACGTGAGGTTCGCACTAACGTATTTTTTGAGCAGCTCTCGATAGTTGTGCATCGAGACAAGAGTGTCCTGGATTAACTGAAGCGGGAAATCTCGCTTTATCCGTTCGAATTGTTCTTCCGTAAACGGCTCTTTCAGTTTAGCCACACTAGGAGCATTCGCAGCAATCCATTGCTTGAACTTTTCAAAATTCTCATTCTTGGGTTTCTCCGGTTCGGGGTCAGGGTTGCGCGTGCCTACGCGCGTATAACCCTCCTCTCCTTTCCAATCCTCTCCTTTACTCTCCTTTCCAGCAGGAGGATTCTCGATTGTTCCCGATTGTTCGGGAATATTCTCGAATGTTCCCGGATTGCTTCTATTTTTGCCCGAAAGAACGTTTTCTATCACTTCTGCCGGAATTTTCGACTTTTGCGGTTTGTCGATGCGCTCACTGGAAAAGTCCATCACGTAGTAGCTTTTGTTTTCGAATGTAAAAGGTACAAGGATAGAGTTTTCAATCAGCTCTTGCAGCCATCCAGAAACCTGCTGCTTACGAATATCTTCGCGGGCAGGAAAGACTTTCGACTTAATAATAGTTTCATTAGCTAAAATGACACCGCTATCATCAGCAAAGTTTTTCATGCCTATATAAAGCAGACAAGCCGGAAGAGATACGTTCGAAAACCTTTCATCTTCCCAAAATTCCGGTACTATAGTTCTAATTCTTGGCATTTTTACGCTATCATTTTCTGACGAATCAGGTTCATATTCTTCTTCACCAGTTTTACTATCTGGTCGTGAAACTCACTTACGCCATTGCAAACAGCCCGAGACTGGACGATATTCAGCGTCTTCAAATTCACCTCTATCGTCTCGATACGTTTGCCACCGGTGTCCTTTGCTGACAGTATCAAACGATCCGGCCGATTGTAATATCCGAGTTTATACACGCAGTGATGCATAGCCTTGCCTTCTTGATAAAACTGGGTAATACTCTCCAACGGGCAAATGACTATGTTACCATCCGTGATTTTCATTCCGAAAAACTTTTCCATCCGTTCGTAGAAGCCGGCTATATCCTTCATGAGCTTTTCACGCCTACGGATAGCTTCCACACGATCCCTATCCTGTCTCAACTTGGCTTCACGGGCATCTTTCTTTGCCAATAGCCTATCGTGCGCGACCTTCAAGTTCTTAGGACATACATAATGGGCATTACGCAAGTCTTTACCGAAATAAGCCAATAAAGACATATAGTCTTCCCAGAGGGACGCATCCTTGATAATATAATGGTTACGGTTGCAGATATTGAATGATGGCTTATAACGAAGCTGGGAAAAGCCGTTTCTATACATGTGCTTCAGCATGGATATTTGCCCGGTCTTGAGGCATAGTTCCGCGTCATTACCTCCTTTCAAAAGGTCACATATCAACTTAGACGGGGTTACATCCGGGAACAGTCGATTCAGTCCCCGTTTTTTCAATTCCGGAAGTAATTCTTTCCTTGGATAAAGCTCTCCAAATATCGCATATAAATCACCGTAATAATTATATGGGTTACTTCCATATTCACCCTTGATACTAAGAGGGGAACTATACGCAAATCCGTTACGTCCCATATTTATTGGACGGGCTATGATCGTACGTTTTCCGTCTTCACGAATCCATTCTTGAACAACTTCAGTAAAATCATAATACACCGGAGAAGTTCCCCTACGGGCGTTTTTCCAACATAGTATATGCCGGATCACCTGAAACCCGCCTCTCACTTGCAGGATGGACATATACGCCTCCTCATGGTTCTTCTGCTTTCTGCTGAGCTTTACATCTAATTGATGGTGGCAATAAAGGCATTCGGTCTTGTCACCCAATTTACTATTACCCGTATTAACCCATATCTCGCCACATTCAGAGCACCACAACTCATTCTTACATTTGTAAGCTACATGGTCGAACACGTGTTCCTTGGCCCATTCCTCCTGCGCCTTTGTGATGGCGGGAAGCTTTTCGCTCAATCCCGCCACCAACTTTTCCAATCTCGTTCTCGGCTTCATATCAAAACAGGCTCATTTGTTGGACACTCTCATCAACCTTCTTCTTGGCCGGCCTCTTTTTAAGCGATCGGTATTGCTCTTCGGTCAACCTTTTGATGGCCGCCTGACGGGCAGCGTTCTTTTCTTCCTCCGTAAGTTCTACTTTATGGGAAGAAGAAACGGAGCTACCGACAGGAACTTTTCCGACCTCGATATTCTCTTCATCATAATAATGTACGGCCATACCAAAAACCTCCGTATCACTCATCACGACAGAGGTTCCACGCTTACGGGCCTCTCCCAAGATATAACGACAACACTCGTCTATACTCTTTTTAGGATTGGCAAGTCTCGGGGCAAACAGAAGATCTTCCGCCGCCCTCTCCTGTAAATATTTCTGGATTGTATCTTTGAACTCTTTCATAACTTACGGGATTGTCATGGGCATTAATAAATAGGTAAGTTCCTCGTTCCCGGATTGGTTCTCCGGAGTTATCAAGATAGCGCGGCTAGGCTCGCTAAAGGAAAGCCTCGTACGCCCGTCATCGATACATGAAAGTATCTCAAGAAGCAACGATCCCTTAATCCCGATCGAGAACTCATTCCCGTTAAAATCGACCTCCAACGTTTCCTCCGCGGAAGTCGAGAAATCTATGTCTTGGGCGAATACGGTCAACTTATCACGAATGATCCTCAAGACGATAAGGCATGAGGCCTTATTGGAGAACACCGATGTCCTTTTAATAGCCCCGATCAGTTGTCCGGTGTCAACAAGCAGTTCCAGCTTATTCGCCTTGGGTACCACAGCTTTCCAATTAGGATATCTCCCCTCCACATTCCGGAACGATATCTCATAGTCATTGAGTATGACATCGGACCAATCCGCACCGACCCTCATTTCCATGTTATCGGAGGAAGCCGGAAGTATCGCCTTCAATACCGAGGCTATAGGACGGCTGATTATAACTGAGATCTTGCCAACCTGTCTATCATTGCCCTTTCTCAAGAATCCCATGCCATGCCCGTCCGCACCGACAAAGCATACGGTCTCCGGTTCCGTCTCAATAAAGACAGAGCTTAGGACCGGACGGATATCATCATTCCCGGCCAAATTTATGACCTTGGATATCCCATTGAATAAATCCTCCGCACTCAATGACACAGAGTCCAAGACCTCGATCGATCTTTTTCCCGGATAGGTAGATGGGTCATAACCCACCACCTCGAACTTTCCACCATGGTACTTGATCCTTATCTCACGGGTATCCTTGTTGATGATTATATCAATTGGTTGCTCGGGCAGGTTCCTCAGTCCTTCTAATAAGGAAGTCGGGACACAAATAGATATCTCCTCGTCGAAGATGCACTCAAGGCTGGTGGTTATCCGGCCCTCGCTATTCGATCCGGTGATGAATAACCGGCCTTCCCTCGTCTCAAACAAGAAATGACAAAGGATCGGCGTGGATGATTTGGCGGGTATGATCTTCGCCAAAAGCTGCAATCTTGATAGCAGCGCTGTTTTAGAAATAGAAATCGTCATAGTGCCTGTTTTTTTGAAGGCACCCGGTAAGTCTTTGTTTTATGGAAGTTTACAGAAAGAAGAGACCAAACACATATAAACACAAAAAGTTGGATCTCAAACTTTCGTCTAAAATCCAACTCGCTATTTCAACGACAAAGATAGAGTCATTTTTTTAATCCGCAAATTATTTCCATCTTTTTTTCGTTTTTTTCTTCAAATACATAATCAAGAATCTTGGCATTCAAGCGGTCGATAACGCTAAAATCGGTCTTAACATACCCAGATGTCACCCTATGGGAAGAAGCATGGTTAAGGCAAAAGCCTACTAAATCCAAACTTGCATCGAAATCGTTTTGAGCGAATGTAGCCCAACTATGCCGAAACGAATAGACAGAAATATGAGGAAGGTCGTTTTTTCTTGTTATATCACTTATTCCCTCATTTATACATTTATTGAAATTCTTACTTGATCCATAAGTCTCACAGAAGTTAAACAGCCTTTTTTCTCCAGCATATTTCTCAAGCAAGTGAGATAGCCTATCTGGTACGGCTATCTCTATATACGCCTTGTCATCCCTCCTATTAGTAGTCTTACGTCTGCAGTAACACATCTTTCCGTCTCTAAGGTTCTCTTTTTCCATATAATACAGGTCAGCGGTGTTAATTCCGGCAAGACAAAAAACGATCTCGCACACATCCCTAGCACGATCAGCTCTTGATCCATACTCCGCGGATACCGCAAAAAAATCTCGAACGGTTCTAATGTCCAATGCCCTTTTCTCTGGAACTGTAGGTCTAGGTACCCTCACTCCCCTAAACGGGTTATTCCGTATAAGCATCTCGCCGGTATCATAATTATTATACCGCTCGCATCCAGCCATAAACATTGTCTTGATCCGCTTCGGATAGCCATGTTTCTTGTACAAGCTATCTTTCATCGAATCTATCCACTCCTTGAATATAGACGATGTAAGATCAGAGAAGAGAATGTCGTCTTTCCCCATATATTCCTCCAAGCGCCTTAACGCAAGCTTATAATTTATCGACGTGGATTCTCTTCCCTCGTTATCCATCTTAGAGGTAAACCCCTCACAAAATTCAGAAAAAGAAGGTGCGCTAGAATCCCTCCTCAAGAAGTCCAGTATCTTTCTGATATCCCAACATTGTATATCTTCACGATTAAGCCGGGACATATACCCGTCAATAAGAATAGAAATATCCTTGATGATGTAATTATCTATTACCTCACCCTTCCGAACAGACTTAGCCTTGCAGACTTTATCTGTTTTTATATATCCTACCTGTCCGTGATGGGTTACACGAATATAAACAGGATACGTATTGTCTTTTCTCTTAGCTCGTACGCAAATTTTGAAATATGCCATAATTTTTACTGTAAACTATTTGTAAATCATTTATACTATTCATGCAAAAAAAGCTTGTATGAATAGGTATGTAAGGAGGCTAAAATGAACAAATCCCCTACAGTATCATTACAACAAAAAGCTAATAATCAAGCGGAAAGACTGGGATTCGAACCCAGGGAGCGGTTACCCGCTCACCGCATTTCGAGTGCGGCCCGTTCGACCACTCCGGCATCTTTCCTTGTGGTTGACGTGTACAAAAGTACATAAAATATAGTATCGTTATTCTCTTGAAAGGCTAAAATTACTTTATCAAATACAAAAAAGGGCATTCTTCACAGAACGCCCCTCTTTAAAACATATAACTAATACCTCTAAATTACTTGAAATAACGATTATATAAACCTTCAAATCCTTTGCCATGACGTGCCTCGTCTTTGCACATCTCATGTACGGTATCATGGATTGCGTCCAAATTCTGTTGTTTAGCCAATGTAGCGATACGTTTCTTGTCCTCGCATGCGCCAGCCTCAGCTTCCATACGCTTTTTCAAGTTAGTCTTCGTATCCCAAACTACGTCGCCAAGAAGCTCTGCGAACTTAGCAGCGTGCTCAGCCTCTTCCCAAGCGTAACGCTTGAATGCCTCAGCTACCTCAGGATAACCCTCACGGTCTGCTTGACGGCTCATGGCCAAATACATACCAACTTCGGTACATTCTCCCATAAAGTGAGCGTTCAGACCTTCCAAAATCACTGGGTCTACACCTTTAGCAACACCTAGTACATGTTCGTCAACGAATTGTAACGCACCTTCTGTCTCTACTAATTCTTTAAATTTGCTTTTTGGTTGTTTACATTGAGGGCAGAACTCAGGAGCCTCATCACCTTCGTGTACATAACCACATACTGTGCAAATCCATTTCTTTTTCATATATCGCAAAATTTTTATTGGTTGTATGGCACAAAATTAACTAAACTATCCGATACTACCATAATTCATCGATAGATTAATTCTATGTGTTAATCGATAAAAACTATGGAACTTATTTTTGACAGCGATTGTTTACTAAGTAAATATTTATTTATATGGATACATCAAAGATTATTAGTTTATTAGGAGACAAAAGTGATTATTATTTAAATCACGTATGTAAGACTATTGATAAATCGCTGCTTCATCTTCCATCACCCACTTGCGTGGACGATGTGTGGGGCAATTCAGATAGAAACATACAGACTCTCAATAGTCTGCAAACCTTGTTGGGGCACGGAAGATTAGCTAACACCGGATATGTTTCTATCCTCCCGGTAGATCAAGATATCGAGCATACCGCAGGGTCTTCCTTCGCTCCAAACCCCATTTATTTCGATCCGGAGAATATCGTAAAATTAGCGATCGAGGGTGGTTGCAACGCAGTCGCTTCTACGTTCGGCATACTAGGGTCAGTCGCACGAAAATATGCTCATAAGATTCCATTCTTGGTAAAACTAAATCATAATGAGCTTCTTACTTATCCGAATTCTTACAATCAAATCGTATTCGGCACGGTGAAGGAAGCATGGAATATGGGCGCCGTAGCTGTAGGGGCCACGATCTATTTCGGATCAGAGCAAAGCCGACGTCAGCTAGTCGAGATTGCCGACGCATTCGAGTATGCCCATGAACTAGGTATGGCGACCGTATTATGGTGCTATTTACGAAACAGCTCTTTTAAAAAGGATGGCATCGACTATTCCGCGGCAGCCGATTTGACCGGACAGGCTAATCACCTTGGTGTCACGATCAAGGCCGATATCATCAAGCAGAAGCTACCGGAGAACAACGGAGGTTTCACCGCTATCAATTTCGGGAAGATCGATCAAAAGATGTACACAGAGTTAACGACAGAACATCCGATCGACCTCTGCCGTTACCAAGTAGCCAATAATTATATGGGACGTGTCGGGCTTATCAACTCCGGCGGGGAATCTCATGGCGCCTCAGATCTTAAAGACGCTGTCGTCACTGCTGTCATAAACAAACGTGCGGGTGGCATGGGGCTGATTAGCGGAAGAAAGGCGTTCCAACGTCCGATGAAAGACGGCGTGGAGTTACTTCATTCAATTCAAGATATTTATTTGGATAAGGATATTACTATCGCTTAGTTTGTTATTGCGTTGAGAAAAGAAGGCCGTCCATCAAAGCTATATACTTTGGGGACGGCCTTCAAATTTTATTTCTTCAACCACATATCCAACCACTCAAAGAATGTGCGTTGCCATAGAACGCCATTCTGGGGCTTCAATACCCAATGGTTCTCATCCGGATAAATCAGCAACTCGGCCGGTACACCCCGAAGAACCGCGGCGTTAAACGCTGCCATTCCTTGATTAGCCAAGATCCGGTAATCCTTCTCTCCATGGATACAAAGGATAGGCGTATCCCATTTGTCCACGAACTTATGCGGGGAGTTCGCGAATGTACGCTGAGCCGTAGCGTTTTGCTTTTCCCAGTACGCTCCACCCATATCCCAATTGGCGAACCACATCTCTTCCGTTTCCAGATACTGCATTTCCATATTAAAGATACCATCGTGGGCGATAAACGCCTTGAAACGTTTATCATGATGACCTGCCAACCAATATACGGAGAATCCACCGAAGCTGGCGCCTACACAACCCAAGCGATCCTTATTTACATACGGTTCCTTGGCTACCTCGTCAATAGCGGTGAAATAGTCTTTCATGCATTGTCCGCCATAATCGCCGCTGACAGCCTCATTCCATTCCAAGCCAAATCCGGGAAGACCCCGACGGTTCGGTGCCACGATAATATAGTCATTAGCCGCCATGATCTGGAAATTCCAACGGTAAGACCAGAACTGGCTCACAGGGCTTTGCGGGCCACCCTCACAGAACAACAAGGTAGGATACTTCTTATTCGGATCGAACTGAGACGGATAGATAACCCACGTTAGCATCTGCTTGCCATCCGTCGTCTTCATCCAACGTTCCTCTACCTTACCCATCGTAAGCTGGTCGTAAATATGTTTGTTTTCAAACGTAAGTTGAGTTACCGTATGATCCCCTGTCAAATCGATCGAATAGATCTCGTCTCCCATGCTCATGGAATGACGTTGAGCGATCAGCTTATCGCCCAGAAGAGCGACAGAGGCGTAATCGTACATACCTTCGGTCAGCAGGGTAATCTTATTGCCATTCGCCAAGTCTATCTGATAAACCTGCGACTCGCCATGCCAAACGCCCGTGAAATAGATACGCTTGCAATCAGCGCTCCAGCAATAAGAATCCACGTTGGAGTCAAAATCCTTGCTTACGAATGTTTTCTCACCCGTCTCCAGATTCATTACCATCAAGCGATTTTGATCCGCCTCGTAACCATCACGTTCCATACTTAGCCAAGCGATACTCTTTCCGTCCGGAGAATAGGTGGGATTCGTATCATATCCCTTGTTCTCTTCCGTTATATTGGTCGTTTGCTTCGTATTCAGATCATATACATAAATATCCGAATTCGTAGAGATCGCATATTCTTTACCCGTCTTTTTGCGACTGGTATAGGCAATCTTGTCCGAGGTAGTGTTCCAAGCCAATTGCTCGATACCGCCAAACGGCTTCATCGGGCTCTCAAACAACTCGCCCTCCATTACATCCACAGGATTGCTGATCGATTTGCCATCGAAATCGGCGACAAAAGGATGCGGAGCGGTAGTCACCCACTCATCCCAATGCTTGTACATTAAATCCGTAATGATAACACCTGTCGCCTTATCCAAATCCGGATATTTATCAGCGGTACTATTCACGGTTTTCACTTGCGAGATAAACAAGACCTTTTTCTCATCGGGAGAGAAAGCGAAACCCTCGATATCCTTATCATAATCGGAAAGTCGCTTACGGTCCGTCCCATCCGGATTCATTTCCCAAAGCTGGCTGCTACCACTCTCGTTACATAAGAAAGCGATCTTGGTTCCTCCTTTGATCCATACGGCCTCGTTCTCAGCGAATCCGGTTTTCGTGATTTGCTTATTATCCGATCCGTCAGCGTTCATCACGAAGACCTCACGGTTGCTCTTGTTTTCCGGTACGCTATAATACGCCACCGTATACACCACTTTTTTCCCGTCCGGAGATACGTTCATACCGCCGATACGTCCCATGGCCCACAAAGCTTCCGGGGTCATGCGACCGTCTTTGATCCGGATGTCCGACTTCCCGATAAGGTTCTTATCACCGGTCTCCTTCACGTTCACATCCGTAGCCGGATTGCAAGCACCTAACAGTAGAGATGTTGCCATAATCATTGTTCCGATAGATTTATTCATGCCGTTATAATATATTACAATTTGAGTGCGAAAGTACTAAATATAATTTATATCTTCGCGTTACTAATTATAAGAACTGAACAGTATGAATAAGATTTGGTTATTTGGAGCCGCTGTATGTATGGTATTAGCACTCGGCTCATGTAAACCTAAACAGAGCGCGTACAAGGCTGCTTACGAACAGGCCAAAGAAAAAGAGTCGACGGCTCCTGTTGAGGTTGTAGAACAAGAGGAAGAAGTTGTTGAGGTCGCTCCTGTCTCAAAACCCAGAACCTCTACGGCTACCACTCGTACGGAAAAAATCAACGCCGCTCAAGGCGAGGACGCTAGCCGTCTGAAACGTTATAGCGTTGTTGTCGGTAGTTTCAAGAATAAGACAAACGCTTACGCATTAAAAGAACGTATGCAGAATGATGGCTATAACGCAGTGTTGGGCGAGAACGAGCAAGGTATGTTGCGTGTGATCGTCGCTAGTTTCGACAATAAAGCGGACGCCGCCGATAGCCGTGATGCCATCAAGGCGAAATACGCTCCTAACTTCCAAGACGCTTGGTTATTGGAGAGAGCTTATTAATTGTAAGCTATCAGAAAAGATAAAAGCGGAAGGTCTCGTTAGCCTGTAAGAAGAATCTTGCAGGTTATCGAGACCATTCTATTTGAAGGAAACATAAGGACATAAAAATAGCCCGACTTCAACAGCCGAGCCACTTTTCACCAATCTAATCTAACTTAACCTAAAACAAAAACCATCTTTTTCTTTTTGCCTTTCTCTTCTTATATCCTAACAACCTTTTTACCTTAAAAACGTAATACCTATTCGAAATTGTATAAACTCAAAACATCTAAACACATATGATATAAACGAATTACTCTTCATAAACAGGCCACGCACCTTCTTTCGTACAAACGAAAGCCGCTGTCTTTACAGCGAAATGATGGGCCTCGCTTAAGGACTTCCCCTTTAAGAGCGAGATGATTAGAGCCCCCGAAAAAGCATCCCCCGCCCCGACCGTATCCGCCACCGTGACCTCCGGCGTGGGCAACGTAGAGATCTCCTCTCTCGTATAAATCGTACTATGGGAGCTCCCCGCAGTCAAGACAAACATCCGAAGGCCGTATTTCTCAATAAACCATAAAGCCACTTCCCTCTCAGTTCCATTCAAGCCGAATAAGTCCCGAAGAACGTTAAACTCCTCATCATTCACCTTCAACACATTCGCTAAGTACAAAGACTCCTCGATCAACTCCTTATCATAGTATCGCTGGCGAAGATTGATATCCAGCAAACGATAAGCGTCTTTCGGCGCAAACGACGAGATCGCTTGTATCGTCTCCCGGGACTGACGGGAACGCTGGGCTAATGTACCGAAACAAATAGCGTCCGCTTTCTCCGCCAAATCAATCGCATCGGATGTAGGCGATATATGATCCCAAGCCACTCGCTCATGAATCGTATAAGTAGGGATACCTTCTCGTAACTCTACCTGAACGGTTCCCGTCGGGTAAGGCACTTTCTCGATCAAATGCTGGATATGATTCTTATCCAACTCATCAACGATCTCTTTACCCAACTCATCATCTCCGACAGCGCTGATAGCATATCCCTCAGCACCTAGGCAAGACGCATGATAGACAAAATTAATCGGGGCCCCCCCAGCCTTTTTCCCGGAAGGAAGCATATCCCATAATAATTCTCCAATCCCAACGACAATTGGTTTACGTCTTGATTCAGTCACCTGTTCCATGGTCTTTCTATTAAAAACAACTTTCGTACTTATCGACACCGCAAAAGTATATCATCGTTATAAATACAACGATAACTATAGCTACAAGATAAATCACACAAGTTACATAAAAGATTTATTTTCAAGGGACAATAACAGACGTTACCCGTATGTAACATCTGTACAAGCAGCATCCTTACAAAGACTCTATAAACTCGGTTGGCGTTATATTATAAACCGCTTTAAAGCATTTGGAGAAATAGGCCGGCGAGCCGAATCCCGTGGCATAAGCAACCTCGCTAATCGTTCCGGATCGCTGCTTCAATAGGGCGGATGCCTTTTTCAAACGATAGTTACGCAAAAAGTCCGTAGGGGTAATCCCGGACAACTCCTTCACCTTTCGATATAAATGCACACGAGACAGGCCCAGTTTCTCACTGCCTTTCTCTATACTGAAATCGGGATCGCTATAATTCTCCTCTATCAAAGCGATAAACTTACGCATAAACAAATCATCCAGACTCTCTACCTTCCCTTTTGTCTCGATGGAAAGTCCCGCAGGCGATTGAGACTCTTTCAAGAAAACCTCTCGCAAACGATTACGTTCTTCCAACAATTTAATGATACGTAATTTCACGATCTCGATATTGAACGGTTTCTGGATATATTCATCCGCTCCCCCCTCAAATCCATACAAGCGTTGACTGTCATCCGAAAGAGCCGTAAGCAAGATTACCGGGATATGACTGAGGGCCATATCCGACTTAACCCGGCGGCAAAGCTCGAAGCCATTCATCTCCGGCATCATCACGTCACTGACGACCAGTGATACATTTTCCTTCAATAGAATATCCAAGGCCTTGGCACCATTCTCCGCTACAAGTACATTAAAATTCCCGGACAACTCATGCTGTAAATAAGCGCGAATATCCCAATCATCCTCAACGATCAAGATCATATAATCATATTTCTTATTCAACGTTTCTTGAACTTGGGATATATCCAAATGCGCTACACCAGAGGACGATTCTGTCGCATTCGACAGAAAGACACAAGATTCATCAAAATGAGATTTACCTTTCGGGATCTGAACGGTAAACACTGTCCGTTCGCCTTGCTCGCTTTCCACGTGGATCGAGCCTTTATGCATAAGGACAAATTCCCGTGTCAGATGCAGTCCGATACCCGTTCCCGGAGCATAGCTTTGCCCGCTTGTAAAAAAGCGCTCGAATACGGAGGCTAGGTTTTCCGGGGGAATACCCTCTCCATTATCTTCCACCGATAAGACAACCTCCGTCTCCTCCTCCCGCAAACGAATCGTAATCTTCCCCTGCTCCGGGGTAAACTTAAAAGCGTTCGAAAGCAAGTTCGTTAATATCTTCTCCATTTTGTCCGTATCCACCCAAACAAAAAGAGAATCCATTTCATGCAGGAAGGTATAATCAATTCGCTTACTCTGGGCCAGAGTATTAAAATAAGATTTCACCTCTTGGATTAAAAAGACCAAATCCATCTTAGTAACCCGCAATCCCATCTTATTATTCTCTATCTTCCGGAAATCCAGCAATTGGTCGATCACACGTTTCAAGCGTTCCGCATTCTTCTTAACGATGCGGATATCATCCGCGAAAGCGCCTGCCGGGGCATCTTGCGCCATCTTGTTCAGAGGCCCTAGAATCAAGGTTAAAGGAGTCTTTATCTCGTGAGATACATTCGTAAAGAACTGCAATTTCTGTGTCGTGACTTGCTCGATACGCTGGTTCGCTACCGAGAGTTCCTCTTTCTGTTGTTGTACCAAACGATTTCTCTCATTCAACAAATGATTCTTCTGGCGCACTTTACGATTAATATAAACCGTGTAAATAGCGGAACCACCCAACAAAAGCGCCAATATCAAGATAATAATCAAGGAACTATAAAGAAAGTTATATTTCGAGAGCAATTGCGACAAATTCGCACGCTGTTTCTCGATCTGGCGTTGATATTCTACCAACCGGTCTGATTGTAAATAAAGGGTACCGGCGTTGGTCTTATCGATCATAGCGGTGCTTAACGCATACTTTTTCGTATAAGCTTGTCCGCTTAAGATCTGCCATGCTACCTTAATAGCCACCCCACCACCTGTCGGATAATAAAAAGAGGCATCCAACTTACCCTGCGCAACCGCCTCCACGCCTAAGCCTCCTCCCAAGAGTCCATCCACGCCTATAAATTCCACGTGCCCCACCAGCGACGAATCTCGCTCCTCAATCGCCTCACGGGCCCCTAAGGCCATCATATCATTATGAGCGAAAACGATATCGACATCCTCTATGGAATCCAGCTTCAAGACTTCCTCATAGGCATTCTTCCTGTACCAATACCCATCCAACTCCCGGATTTTCACATTCGGATCAATAGACATCGCATCGACAAAACCTTGATGTCTTTCTGTAGCGGAGGAAGAGCCTCTCCGTCCCCATATCTCTAAAATCGTTGTCTCCCCCTTGATCAAGGAGCTGATGTACATTCCGATCGAGCGACCGATCTCGTAATTATCCGCTCCAATATACGTCGTATATTCATCGCTATTAATTTTCCGGTCCAATATGATAGTGGGAATACCAGCCCTGTACGCCTCAACAGCGACAGGCGTAACAGGCTCGGTCTCATTCGACGATATAATCAGCAAATCCACCTTTTTCTTGATAAAACCTTTTATCTGGCTGATCTGAGTATCATTATCCTGACTAGCATCCATTACGACCAACTCGATCTCCGGATGATTTAAAGCCTCTACTTCCATATCACGTATCATGGATTGACGCCAAATATCCGTCATCGAGCATTGAGATACACCGATGACATATTTCTTTTCTTTTTTACCGGGCGAACAGGCAAAGCAAAGAATAAGGAATAGCCAAAGCAGGATATAAAGCGGGTTTCCTTTCATGTGGTATATTTAATTCGATCGTTTAAGGGACAAAGATACTACAAAAAAGTGGAATACAGAAGAATGAAGTAATAGAATTGATTTACAGAGGTTTCATTTAAGCAGCCGATTATCTCCAACGCCACCACAATCCTTGCCGAAGCCAAGTCAAGACGTCGCAACGTTACTTGTTCGTAACCACACCATATAGGTGACGAAATTGGCACGAATGGCAAAACAAGGCGTTGTGATATAGTGAGTTACTAACAACTCACGCGACAAATCCAGTTACGGAAAAAGATTGCGTCGTTCCTCCGTGTTTTGCGTACCGACGAAGGATTCTTCACCGACTAATTTTGAACCTAAAAAAATTAAGGACGATGAAGAGTACATTTTCAGTTATCTACTACCTCAAACGTCAGGTAGTGAAAAAGGACGGGACAGTACCCGTCATGGGACGTATCACGGTGGACGGCAGCCAAACACAGTTCAGCTGCAAACTGACCGTCGATCCTAAGCTGTGGGACACCAAAGGAGGACGTGTCACGGGCAGAAGCACGGCTGCACTCGAAACGAACCGTATGCTCGACAAGATGCGCGTACGCATCAACAAGCACTATCAGGAAATCATGGAGCGTGACAACTTCGTCACTGCGGAAAAGGTGAAAAACGCCTTTCTTGGACTGGAACACCGCTACCACACGCTATTGCAGGTGTTCCGGCAACACAACGAGGACTATGCCAAGCAGGTGGAGGCAGGCATGAAAGCCAAAGGCACGTTTGACAAATACAAGATCGTTTACAAGCACCTGCAAGAGTTCCTCACCATCCGCTACCACGTGAAGGACATCGCCCTGAAAGAGCTTACCCCCGCTTTCATTTCCGATTTTGAAATGTTCCTGCGCACGGACAAACACTGCTGCACCAACACCGTGTGGCTGTATGTCTGCCCGCTTCGGACGATGGTGTTCATCGCCATCAACAATGAGTGGCTCACGCGCGACCCGTTCCGCGAGTATGAAATCAAGAAGGAGGAAACGACCCGCAGCTTTCTGACGAAAGATGAAATCCGCCTGCTGATGGAAGGTAAGCTGAAGAATGCGAAGCAAGAACTGTATCGTGATTTATACCTGTTCTGCGCCTTCACGGGCTTGTCGTTCGCCGATATGCGCAACCTGACGGAAGAGAATATCCGCACCTACTTTGACGAACACGAGTGGATAAACATCAACCGCCAGAAGACGGGTGTGGTGTCCAACATCCGTATGCTCGACATAGCGAAGCGCATCATCGACAAATACCGTGGGCTGTGTGGGGACGGCAGGATATTCCCCGTACCCCACTATAACACGTGCCTTGCCGGAATCCGTGCCGTCGCCAAGCGTTGCGGTATCACCAAGCATATTACATGGCATCAAAGCCGCCACACGGCCGCCACGACGGTGTTCCTCTCCAACGGCGTACCCATCGAAACGGTCAGTTCCATGCTGGGACACAAAAGCATAAAGACAACGCAGATATACGCGAAAATAACCAAAGAGAAGCTCAATCAAGACATGGAGAACCTTGCCGCGAGATTGAACCAAATCGAAGAATTTGCAGGTCGTACCATCTAAAACAGAGAAGCCATGAAACGTGACATAATCATCATTGAGGACAAGGCGGTCAGCGTAACCGGTAACGATGTATGGATGACCGCCGGAGAAATCGCCAGACTGTTCCACACGGGTGTCCCGGCAGTGAACGCCGCCATCAAAGCCATCCTCAAAACGGACGTGCTGAACGACTACGAGGCATGCCGCTACATCCAACTTGAAAACGGTCTGTATGCGGATGTTTACTCGCTTGAGATAATCATCCCCGTCACCTTTCGGCTGAGCACATACCATGCCCATCTTTTCCGCCGCTGGCTGATGGACAAGGCACTTGCAAAAGACAAGCATACCGCCTACATGTTATTCGTACATAGCGGAAAAGGCGGTTACTGCTGAAAAGACGATGAAAATCAATTAAAAACGGACAACCATCAAGCTGTCCGTTTTAACTTTAAAATAGTCAATTTTGAATATACAAATTATGTGCTAAAGAATATGAGGTATCAAAATTGAGATGGCTTATATAACATCTCATACTTTAACGAGCCACAATCAATGTACATATCATATTCCGCAATTCCTTTTTCTTGTGCTATATAATGCAAAGTTTTCTTGTGGATGTTTGAAATTCTCTCTCCATAATAGATTGCTTTAGGAACAATTTTCAGGCTTGTTGCACGAGAATGTGCGGCAGGTTGTTTCTCTGAATGAATAATACGCCATTCATTTTCATATTCCCACTGTGTGGATTTGTGAATAGCCATTTTCAAATGCGATAGTGAATCTATATTTTTAACATCCAGCCCCAAGCTCTTTGCTATATACCATTGAATAAAACTATTTGCATCAAAGCGGTTATTATCATATATAACAGGCAAGATACAACAATTCATTTCTCCTTGTTCTAATAAGAACCTTAAATCATATTCCAATGCAAACCCTTCATGATTTTGGGCATAGTGACTCCACATTATAACAGAATCTATGCTTTCACTTAAACATGCTATTGTAGATACGACCTTTAATGTATCCCCCATTTTTAATAGGATTTCTTTCAATATGTTTTCCATTACAACACTAAAAAGAGCTAATGTCAATGGATTTATGCCGTTACACGATATTACCTGTTTTTTTAAACCTGTCAAATTGTTTCTTCCGAAAAATTGGATTACACTTGGAGGAAATTCGAAATCTTTAGTTTCAAGTATCTGTTTGAATTGTTCAAGAAATTCTTCTGTACAACAAGCTCTCATTTGCTCTTGAATATTATCCAAACTATAATAAACAAGAGTGTCATAGGGGTCATTAAACTTATCAGCAGTAACAGCATAAACCAGATCCTTGTCAAAAGCATCAAGGTTTAATGTTGAACAACTCCTATATCTATACAGTTTTTGTGGCAACATTGACATCAATGCTGCACTTATAGGATAGATTCGGGATTTTATGTCCTCTTGCTCAATTCCTTCAGGAATTATTGTGGATTCTAACAATTTTGCAAATTCACTCCGAAGCATAATGGTATTCGTTTTAACCACAAAGGTACGCATTTTATTCCGGAATGTCAGGACATTACTCCATCGGTTTGCGGTAATTCGCCTCCAGCAGTTCACGCAATCCCGATTCGGGGTAAAGCACCTTCCCGCCTAAAAGGATAAAGGGCAACACTCTGTTGTTACGGTATTCCTGCAAGGTACGGCGGCTCACACGGAGCAACTCCGCCACCTCCCTGTCCGTCAGGTAACGTTCCCCGTCCAGCGGTGGACGGTAGTTTTCCAAAAATGCAGAGAGCCATTTAGAGCCTTTGCGCATATTCTGCACCACGGTGGCAAGCGGCTCGTCCTCCAGTGTAAAAACATCGTTGTTCTCGTTCATCATAACTTTGGATTCAGTGGGTGAATAATAAGATTACCTGCCGCCGGGATAGAGCGTACCGATAAGCGGAATCAGCCTCCTAACTTCTTCCGGCTTGTAATAGAACCTGCGGTTTATCTGCGAGTAGCCGATAAGCCGCTTGTCGCGCAACGTCTGCAACGTGCGCGGGCTGATTCTCAACTGCCCGCAGACTTCCTCGCCCGTGAGCCATCTTTCCAACCGCCCGCCGTCGCTCTTGCGCCTCAGGGCGGCAACCTTCTCCGAGAGGGCGTTGAAGGACGCCACCATCATCTCGAAGGTCTTTTTCTCGATAGATACAATTTCCATATTCAAAACATTTCAGGTTTGCCGCAAAGGTAACGCCATCCTCATGAACGCATATCGTTTCCCGCTGAAAGGCTGTATGTTGCGCCGTCTGTCCGGGTAATGGAGCCATTTCCAATAAAAATCTTACGTGAGACACGTAGTGAGCTGTTAAAGCCCCTTTTGTTTATTGCCGAATTTTGCCGCAGAAACCAAAAGAAAGGACTGAATATGAAAGTAATAACGATGGAAAGTTCCGCTTTCACCGCATTGACGGAACAGATAGCCGAGATAGCGGCACACGTGCGTGCCGTTTCCGGCGAAAGAAAGGAAAAATCCGCAGACAGGTTGCTCACCACCCGTGAGGCGGCGCACCTGTTGAATGTGAGTACCCGCACCCTCCAGCGTATGCGTAACGAGCATCGCATCGGCTATGTAGTGCTGCGCGGCAAATGCCGCTACCGACAGTCTGAAATCGACCGCCTGCTTGCGGACTGCACCGTCATGGAAGACGCGGCGACACCGACGGAACTGAAACGCAACCATACGCTACGCACGGGCGGCGGCAAACCCAAAAGAAGGAGGACGTGACATATGGAACTGCTTACCCGAAACAATTTTGAGAGCTGGATGCGGAAGCTGATGGAACGGCTCGACCGTCAGGACGAACTGCTGCTGTCCTTGCAGCCGTCCGGCAAAGCCCCGAACCCGATGGAGCGTATCAGGATGTTCGACAACCAAGACCTCTGTATGCTGCTCCAGATAAGCAAGCGTACCCTGCAACGCTACCGCAGCATCGGCGCGTTGCCGTACAAGACGCTCGGCAAAAAGACCTATTACAGCGAAGAGGACGTGCTGACGTTCCTTTCCGGACACGTAAAGGACTTCAAAAAGGAAGATATAGCCTTCTACAAGGCTCGTATCCATAATTTCTTTCATAAATAACCCATTAAAACATTTTTCAGATGGCAAAGAAAAAAGACGAAAAGGACGTGCTGGTAGTCCGTGACGAGAAGACAGGCGAGATCAGCGTGGTAGCCGGGCTGAACGCGGACGGCACACCCAAGCGCACCCCCGCAAAAGCGGAGAACGCGCAGAGTTTCCTGCAATTCGACCGACATGGCGACGTGCTGGACAACTTCTTCAAGAACTTCTTCCGGCAGTGCAAGGAACCCAGCCGCTTCGGTTTCTACCGCATTGCGGCAGACCAAGCTGAAAATCTCTTAGAGGTGATGAAGCAACTGCTGAAAGACCCCGAAGCGAACAAGGAGCTGCTCGCCCCTCACAAGGTGGACACCTCCGACTATGAGAAGAAGGTGCAGGAAGAGATGGCAGCACAACAGACAGAGAAACAAGAACCTCAAAAACAGGAGAACATGGAACAACGGAAAGAACAGCAACAGGACAAATCCGAACAGATGCAGGGCAAACGTGGCTACCAGCCCATCGACGAGAGTAAAATCAACTGGCAGGAGCTGGAGGACAGATGGGGCGTAAAGCGGGACAACCTTGAAAAGTCCGGCGACCTTACGAAGATGCTCAACTATGGCAAGTCCGACTTGGTAAAGGTCAAACCGACCTTCGGCGGCGAATCATTCGAGCTGGACGCCCGCCTCTCCTTCAAGAAGGACGGTGAGGGAAACATCAGCCTCGTGCCGCACTTCATCCGCAAGGAGCAGAAGCTGGATGAGTACAAGGAACACAAATTCTCCGACAATGACCGGAAGAACCTCCGCGAAACGGGCAATCTCGGTAGGGTCGTGGACATTGTGGACAGGGAAACGGGCGAGATCATCCCCTCCTACATCAGCATCGACCGCAAGACGAATGAAATCACGGACATTC